>Ga0206937_10286_pt1 | contig 12116 bp, 12 predicted proteins | sample Alteio_BWOrgHeat_11_FD_152923 | JGI IMG/M metagenome (GOLD analysis project Ga0206937, IMG submission 152923) | Enriched cells from forest soil in Barre Woods Harvard Forest LTER site, Petersham, Massachusetts, United States -... | ecosystem: Environmental > Terrestrial > Soil > Temperate forest >... | reverse complement strand
TGCTTTGCCACAGCCTGGAATCCTTAGGACACGATTGTTCGATCTCACGCAATCAGGTGGTTCCTGGCCGCACGACCATTTTGGTTGGCGGCCATTTGCTGCGTACCCCCGCCGACGTGAAAGCGATCGCGGCCGTGGGACCCTATATCGTGGTCCAGACCGAAGTGCTGCAAATCGGTGCGATCAACACTTGGCGCAGCGACGAGCAGGAAGAGCAGTTTGATACGGTCTACATCCCGTTGCTGCAAAATGCGCAGGCGGTCTGGGAAGGATCGCGGTCGAATCTCCCGATCGTGGAATCGCTCGGCGGACGAGGATACCACCTTCTCGGAGGGTACCATCCGGCGATGAAGGAAATCGTCCCCAAACGGAATCCGGACGTCGATTTCTTGTTCTACGGCAGCGTCACCGATCATCGTAAACGGATGCTCGACCAACTGCTGGCGCGGGGGCACAAGCTAGTCGTTCTGCAAGCCGACACGGCAATCTTCCGCAACGACTGGATCGCCCGCACCAAAGTCCATTTGGTCCCGCGCCAAGGGGATACGATGAACCACCTCGCCTGGGGCCGCATCTGCTATCTGCTGAACAATGGTTGCCTCCCGGTGGTTGAACAAGCGTTAGAACAAGAATGGCTGCAAGATTGCTTCCTCTGGGCGGATACGGCGAAGTGGGTTGATCTGTGCGAACAAACCTTGCTCCGCTCGGATCGCCAGGATGTAGCGGCCGAATTGCACGAGCGGTACAAGAAGATTCGCTACACCGATCAGTTGGAAAAAGTGCTCAACGAGATGGATCACCCCGTATCGGTGAGGCATCCGGCGGCATAAACTTTCTCGCCAGTCCAGAGGTGGCCATCGGCATTCTTCAGAAAGGCGTGCCGTCCAACCCGCTCGCGGATCAACTCAAAGTGTCCACAAATTGCCAAAGGTCACAAACCGGCCACATGTCTCAGTAGGGGACTTGTGCTTTGTCACGGTCAAATTTCGGGTTCGCAAAATGTTTCCCCGTAGGATGGACGCCTCGTCCGTCCGTCAAAAAAACGGACGGACGAGGCGTCCATCCTACGGGTTATCTGAGCCGGCCTTCGCTCGCGCCTTTTGCCGCACTTCTTCGCGAGCTTTTTTCAACCGTTCGGGCCATTCGAATTTCGGGGCTTTCGCCGGATCGTACCCGGCGAGGTGGTCGCGCAGCCGAGTCGTCGGTTTCGTGTAAACGAGTTCGGTGTCGCGAAAAACTTCGCGGCACATCGCGGCCAGTCCGGGATCGTATTCGATTAACTCCGCGCGAGTATCGACGTGATTGTGATCGTGATCAGGAGGCCGGTTGTTATTGAACCACGATTGTACTCCTTCGGCAAAATACTCGTGGTGGTTCGTCGCCGCGTATTTGCCTTTCCAAAGGCCCTTGTCCATGGCTTGCTTGTAGGTTTCCTTGAGGCGATCGTCGAAGGTTGGATCAACGTTCACCATCCCGCGTAAATGAATGTTGTGGGCGAATTCGTGGATGAGAATACATTCGGTTGAATACGGATCCCCCTCGTAACCCAAGAGGTTTTCTTCGGCCGCGCTGCAAACGGGATCGGTCCGCGAACCTCCCAGTCCGCGGGCGCGGACATCGTAAAAGTCTTTTGGTTTCAAGGCGACATACTCGGGCAGGTCGGTAGTGTATTCGTTGTATGCCAACAGACACATACGCGAGCCGCTTTTGATCATCGCCTGCCGCACATCGGGACGTTTCGCGAGCATTTGATTTACCAGGAAAGCGGCTTCCTTCAATGCGTAGTCGCTAATTCGGTCAGACCCGACAATGAGGTATCCGTCGATATCGACATATTTCTTGTAGAAAGCATCCAATTTCATTTCCGGCGTCGGCGTTTTGACATTCAATGCCGTGTTTCGCTTCGCTCGTCCCGGTAATGATCCCCAAATCGTTTCCATCAGCGAGAATATTTCAGGTTCGGCACTTTTCAATTCGCCCGCGACGAACGGATAAAAGTCGTTGCTTCCCAAGTAGGATTCGGTCATTTCCGCGAAAAACTCTTTATGGTTCGTCAAGCCATAATGTTTTCGCATGCCCCCTGGGCTAGTGAGTACCGATTCGTAGCGGCCACTGTCGCGAAACTTTTCCCAGGCGGCGTGAATGCGCGATTCCTCGAACGTCAACACCTGGTCGTGGTAGGCATGCGCCAGCTCGTGCAGTACGGCCCATGGTTGACGGTGGCACTCAAATGGGGAAATGAATTGCGCGACATCTGGAATGTGAACGCACTTGGCAAGATCTTCGCGATAACCATTTCCCTTCAACCAGCCCGCACTAGGGTGATACTGCATGGCACGGAGCGCGCCGTGCGTTAGATCCAGCTGAATGCGGACGGTTCGAATCTTGCTCAATGCCGGCTCCGGCACGACGAGTTCGATGACGAGTAAACGGGCGGCCAAAAGTTTCAATGCACGCTCGCCGGTGGACGCGTCCGGGCCAGCGAGCAAGCGGTCGTCGACACGCACTTTCCAGCCTTCCACCACCCGTTCGGTGTGTGACACCGGTTTGGGTGGCTGTGGTTGTTCGTCGGCAAAAATGCTCGTTGGGGGGAGGATCAATGCCGTGACCAAAACGACGAAAAGCGAGCGGTTCGTCTTTCTGATCTTCAATCGGATCGCTTGGTTCATACAAACTTTCATGGACAGAAAAGAATATCGTTGTAATTGTTGCTCGTTCACAAAAGGAAAAAAAATACCACCAGCCGATCGTTTCAAGATGAATCGAATGGCGGACCGGTGTTTGACCCGATCCACGGGTTCAAGAGCCCTTTCGTAGCATTTATACCTTGTGCGGAAGGCCGAAGACACATCCGCCAAACCGTGAATTGATCCCTGAATTTCGGGTCGTCGCCTACCAACGGCACCAAGGACTCTTGATGTTTACGCACAAGGTTTTTGAGGGTCTTGATGAATTTCCAGGGTCGTCATGGAGTTTGGATCCCGCGGACCGAGGCGTCTTGGCGAACCCCGAACATCAGGCGGCGGCGAAGGTTGGGAATTAGCGAACGGGAGTGTTATTTTACTGCAAAAAACGCCGAAGAACGTATAGTACGGCCATTCACGGAAAACGCTCCGTTTGCGACGGATTTGGCTCGGCTTTATTTGCTTATCCCAGTCGTCTCCCTCAATCGTATATTTATGGCATACGTGGCCCTCCCGACGCGAAACAAATTTGGCGGTAATTATTTGCATGTGTCGAATTCAATCGCCTATAATGTTGGTGGAAAAATTTAACCTTGCCGCGCTGGACTGAGAGAATCATTTCTGTGACAATTGGGCCAAGCGGGGTGGACATCTAATCTCACGGCCAATTCGGCTCACCAAGCAGCCAAGTCGGCGAGGCAATTCATTTTTTAGGAGCGGCTTTATGATGCGACGTTGTAGAAAACTGAACTCAGGTTTTACGTTGATCGAATTGCTGGTGGTGATCTCGATCATCGGCATGTTGGCGGCGCTATTGTTGCCTGCCGTGAACGCTGCTCGCGAGTCGGGCCGACGGGCTGTGTGTAATAGTTCTACGCGACAATTGTCGATGGCGACGTTGAATTTTGAGTCGGGTCGGAATCGATTTCCTGGTTCTCGCGAGAATCTAGGCGGCAACCCCGTAAGTGGCACCACTGCGTATCCAGTTTCATGGCATGTTTCGTTGATGCCCTATATGGAACGCAACGACGTTTATGATGCTTATCAAGCCCAGGGACAAACCACATCAACGTCCGGTACCGTCACGAATCCACCGGCGGGACTTCCTATTCCCCCCTACTTAAAAGTTTTGCGATGCCTAAGCGATCCCCCAGCTAATTCTGGTGCTACGCAGTCGTACATTTGCAATGCAGGGTACGTGAATTCTGATGCCACTGCCGACGGGTTGTTTTTGGATGGAATACCTACAGGGACAGCGGGCTCGCCGACATATACGCCGCCCACCGTGCGGTCGAGTTCGATCTATGATGGTCAATCCAACACGCTTATGATTTCTGAGACTCTATTGGCACAGGTTTGGTCCGATGTCACGTTAGTCCAGTCGTCAACATCTAACAAAATCAACAATTGCTTTGTTTGGCAATGTGTTAATGACGGCGCGCCTGGACTCGCAAATACGAACTTGGCTGCAGCGCCCGTTACGCTCACGGCAATGAATTCTATGATGAAAATTAACGGCCAACGATCAACCCCGCCGGTAATCGCTGGGACGCCTCCCGTCATTCCGTCGGTGAATTGGTTGCGGCCGTCTAGTAACCATCCTGCGGGGGTCAACAGCGGTTTCGCCGATGGGCATACTCAGTTCTTGCGAGACAACATTTCCTATTATGTTTATTGGCAACTGATGACGCCCAATTACAAGAAATCGGTAAATGTTCCCGTCTTTTACATACTTCAGGATTCGGACTTCGAATAACCGGTGGCGAGGTGGAACGACGCAAAGCGTTAGGTTGAATACTAACGCTAATCGCGAAGAATTTAGATTCAAGAGACTCCGCTGGTGTTTATAACCCAGCGGAGTTTTTTATTGGCGGTTACTTTTTTCCTTGTGACCGCTGCTTTTGAAAAAAGCGGGTGAGGATTTGGCCGCAGTGCGGGGCCAGGACTTCGCTCGTGACCCGCACGCGATGGTTGAGACGCTCGTCGGTCAGCAATTGAAATAACGAAACCACGGCACCCGCTTTGGGGTCTTTCGCACCAAAAATGACTTCCGGAATGCGGGCTTGCAGGATGGCCCCCGCGCACATGGGACAGGGTTCAAGGGTGACGTACAGCGAGCAGCCTTCGAGTCGCCAATCATTTAGCGCCGCCGCCGCTTGCGTGATGGCGATCATTTCCGCGTGCGCGGTTGGATCATGGAGCTGCGCTCGCTGATTGTGGGCCGACGCGATGATTTGCCCAGCCCGCACGATCACGGCTCCGACGGGCACTTCGTCTTCGGCAAAGGCCTGCTCGGCTTCTTGCAAGGCCAAACGCATGTAGGCTTCGTGGGGGGAGAGGATGTCGATCACGATTTCAAAGCTTTCGGTACTTAATATTCCGAATCGCCGCTTTTGTTTCGTACGTGGAAATTCCCAGCGGTTTGGAAAGGTCCACTTCGTTCCGCGTCGAAATGCGACGGTCTTTGATGTTTTGATCGACGATCATTTTATCGTCGATCCAGGCACGAATCAGATCGGCCGTCACGCGGACTCGAATCTTGTACCACTGCTTGGATTTGAAGGCGATGACTTGCGTGGTGTCGTTGTTGGCCGCGTCTTGGCCGTCGATGCTGGAGATGCCGACAACGCTTCCCGCCCAACCGCCGACGATAAAGCTGGCGTGCGAATCGCGAACGGGAAACGTCAGGCCGCAAAAGAAATCGGTGCCTTCCATACGCATTGCTTCCAGGCTTATTTCAAAATCCTGTTTCGGAAATTCGCCCGTGTACGTGACGCCGGACAGGGGCGTACCCATTTCCATCACCAGCTGACCATCCTCGATGTTCACTTCCCCTTGGCCTCCGAATTGCGTAATTTTCCAACCAGTGAGTGTTTTGCCGTCGAACAGCGGTTGCCACTTTTCGTCTTCGGCGGCGGGCAACGGAAGAACGAATAAAAACGTTCCTAGCCCTACCGCCAAGCAAAGGGCCGTTAACCAGGAAACCGATCGGTAGCGTTCGATTTCTTCCGATTGCCGCGGCGTTGGTGGCGACTTATCTTCGAAGGTTTTGCTATACATGAACTTTTCTCCGTGTGAAGGCAGCTATACTGGAACTTCCAAAAGACTGTCTGTCCATCCCTTTTTGCGAAAACGAGAATGGGATTTATGTCCAAGCGAAGTCGCGTGCGAGGCCGATTGCGGTTGGTAACCGCCTTGATGCTCGGATATTGGTGCCTGCTTTTTATCGCGACGCACGTTCCACTTCCAGCGGTCAAGGCGATTGGCGCGAACGATAAACTGATACATTTCGCGGGTTATGCGACATTGGCATTCTTGGCCGCGTGGGCCCTTTCCCAGAAATCCGCGCTAACGTGGAAAGGTTACTTGACCGTGTGGCTGGTCGTCGCCCTTTACGGCGTCGTTGACGAATTGTTGCAAATGATCCCGATGCTTCATCGTTCCGCCGATCGCCAAGACTGGTACGCGGATATCCTGGGTGCGGCCTGTGCCTTGATTGTTTATTGGCTTTGGATCGAGGTGAGGAGAAGATTGAGTACCAGCCGCTAGGCGAGTTTGTAGGCCGGAACAAGCGAAGCGAAGTTCCGGCGACGTGTCGAGGGGAAGGCGTGAATCGATTTTTTCGCTGCTGCCGGAACTGCGCGGAGCTTGTTCCGGCCTACAAAGTAAGTGCTGGTGGGCGTCAACCAACTCCTATTCTTCGTTGCGGATGGGCACGATGATGGGTTTATCTTCCGCGGCCGGAAGAGTGTCGGCGACGACGGCCCGGTCCTTTTGCTGAAGCAACCGATAGGGCGTACCCGTGAGCGGGTTCACCGGTAAGTTGGGGAGTGGTTGGCTGGAGGCCATGGCCAACACCAACGCCCATGCTTCACAGAGTGCGCGATCCTTTGCTTGCAACTGCTGTTGTTTTTCAAATTCCTTCAAAAGCGCATGGATGGCGACAAAAGGGTATTTCGATTCGTCCGACATCTTTTCGATCTTTGGACGCAAGGTGGCGAGACGGGTCGAGCGTTCGTAGTAGGGCCGGTCGCATTCGTCGATGATGTGCCGCATGGTGATCAGGTAAAACAACTCGTCGTCGTCAATCGTTTCGCGAATACGGCTGATCGTCGCTTTAAAGTCTTTCGATTCGCGCAGCTTAACAAGTTCCACTTCATCCAAGATCGAAAGCAAGTGTCCGTTTCGAACCAGCTCATAGGTGTGCAGTCCTTCGGCACGTTCGCCGATCCATGCCCGGCGATCGGGGGGCCAGGCGGCGAGTTGTTGCGAAATTAATCCGTACAACTGGGCGTGCAACGATTTGCGAGCCGCCGGGTGTTGAGCCATCGCTTGCACGACTTGCAAGGCTTCGCCGCGGGCGCGGGCCCCCTCTTGTCGCGGAATCAAATGCGGTTCGTTTGCTAGAAAGCCGATTGCCCGAAAGGCAAATTCCAGAGGCTTGATCGCCGCTTCAAGCTTGTTTTCATCGAGCAATTCGGCGATCGTCAGCAGTTCCAGCCGAATCCCCGCGCGGATATTGTCCACGCAGGCAATGTTCGCATTGACTCCCTGCGTGTGTTGCCAATTGAGATCGCACGCGGGCCGTGCAATTGCTTCGCGAAATTTGGCAAGCTGCGGACTGTATTGCTTTAGCATCTCGCGTAAGATGACTTTGGAATCGGCATCGAAAGTGAACTGCCCCGGAGGATACGTCCGATCCAAGCGACTCCGAACGGCTTTCCGTTCGATCGAGTCGAATAGTCGGGCGAGTTCCGTGGCGGCGTTCTCTTCGTCCGAAAGACGTGGACGAGGGACGCTACGATGGCCGGAGTTCGTGGCGCGATATTCCATCAGCATCGTCGGTGTCGCTCGTTCGTCTACGATGCGGGCGAGTTCGGCTTGTAGTTCGGCGTTATGCGAAGCGCGGAGGCCAGGCAACTCCGCGAATTGCGAGAAGTCGACAACCGCGGCGTCACCCCTCTTTCTTGTCACATCGCACCCCGCTGCCCCAACGCCGATGAGTGCGGCCGTCGCCAGCAATATCCACTGCGTCGCTAATCTTAATCGCATCATTGTCCCTTTTTTCTACGGGCCGCCGTGCCTGTTGCGGCCGATCGCCTTGCCAGATACGGGTCCGGGGGCTGACGCCCTCCGGCTCGCCCCTGTGGCGGCCGAACGATTCGCTAAAGCGGACAAATCGAGCATTTCGGCTAAGCCGGCGGCAACCATCTCGGTGCCCGTCACGTAGCGGCCCGGTGTCATCCATTCGGCGATGCGCGATTCTTCCGTGCCGAAGTATTGGGCGAGCAATTTATCCATGTCCTTTTCTAATTTTCCAAAGTGTCGCGCCCATTCGGCCGCTTCGGAAAGTCCAATGTGCTCTTCGCTTTGCCATTTCAACGGATGAAAAAGTAGCACGCTGAATGGAGTCACGATCCGCCGGCAGCAGGCCGCCAAGGGCCACAGGGCGGCCGACGAGCATTCGCCAGTGACGATACCGGTGACACGAAGCTCGCGAATGACAATGAGCGTTAGTAGTGATACGGCCGTGTACGCGCTGCCACCGGGCGAATCGAAATACATCGTGCATTCCCCACCGGGCGGCACGGCCAACAATTTATCGCAGATTTCGGCCTCGCGATCCGTGATATCGCCGACAACGGCAATGTCCAACAAGTCTTCGGGGGCTTCTTTGTTTTTTGCCATTGGTGGGGGATGTTTTGGACGTGGAATACGTAGGATGGGCCTCCAGGCCCGTCCATGACTGCGCTATTGATATTGGACCGATACGCCAAATAGGTCCCATTTGTTGCGATTGATTTGGACGGGCCTGGAGGCCCATCCACCGGGAGAGCCTTGCGCCGCGGCTAAATTTGTTGGCGAAAATGTGACTCGACCCCCTTTCGTTTTGTATCATTAACGTTAGAGACCGGTCGTTCTGATTGTAACGGCTTGGTGCTTATAGCTTTGGTACGAATGGCGTACAAGCGCAACTTTCCATTGCCACCGGGCCAATTATAATAAAGTGCTTGTGAATTCTTGTAGACGAATCTCGGCCCCCGCTCGCACGGGGAAATGACATGGGTATCAAGTTTCATTGCCCCAATGGGCATAAACTGCATGTGAAGTCATTCCTTGCGGGCAAGAAAGGGGTCTGTCCCGAGTGTGGCGTAAGAATCGTCATTCCGGAGACAAGCGAGCCCCGAACAAAACGCAAGCGCGGCGACGCTGGCGCGGCGCAACCGATGGTCGGAGCCGCTTATGCTCCTGGTTCCGTACCTCTTCCGACATCTACACCCGTGAATGTGACGCCCGCGCCAATTATGGCAGGCGTGCCCGTTGCGGTGGCGCCGGTTGCGGCTTCGGCGATGCCGATGGGATTTCCAGCACCGGGTTCAGCGGTTCCCAATATGGCGAGCCCTGTCTCCGCACCGGGGCCATATTCCGCGGTTCCCAACGTTTCGGCCGTTCCGAATTTTGCTGGCATGCCCATGCAGGCACCCATGTCGACGGCACCTCATCCACAGGGACACGCCGTTCCCGTGAATCCGATGGTCGCGCCGGGTGCGGCTCCATTTCAAACGGGGATGCCTCAGACAATGGCTTCGCCTGTGGCTTTTTCACCCATCGGAGCAGCTCGTGGTCCCGTTGCTGCTGCTCCGATTGCCGATCCGATTGCTGAAAACCCGAACGCCACCTGGTACGTGCGTCCACCTTCCGGAGGACAATATGGACCGGCGCGTGGCGATGTAATGCGAAAATGGATTGGGGAAGGGCGTGTCAGCGCCGATTCGCTCGTTTGGCGAGAAGGCTGGACGGACTGGCTTGGCGCGAGCGTCGTTTTTCCATCGTTGAAAGGCACCGGAGCACAGGGAAGTGCGCCCACCGCGGCACCCGCCGAAAGTGCGGCGGCCGCTCCGTTTTTGACAAGCAGTCCGGTGACGACGACGTCGAGTACAAAGAAGAAATCATCTAGTAAGCGGGGACCGTCGGCGACAACGGCCGTTGCGATTGTCGTGATGCTGGCCCTCTTAGCGGTTGGCTTGTTAATCGCATTGTTCTATGTGTTGAGCCAAACTCAAGGGACGAAAAAGAAGTCCACCACGCAACGGAGTGTGAGTGTCGTGAGATTCGATAGTCAACAACCACCGGTTGAAACCGCTGGCAGACAGTCAGCCCACCTGCAAATCTGAAAGTTCGAATCTCAAATCACCAAATCTACTCCCCCTCCGCGCGCACTCCCCGCGCGCCGCTTCTCTCTGTCCTCACCGTCCCATTTGGTAATCCCCGCAGAATTGCAACGCGTTGCAAAAGTGCTCCAGTGAAACCACTAACCAAATACGCCTTCAGACCAACCCAACCGGCAAAAAGACGCGAACTCTCCCTTGTATTGGGAAGCCAGGGTATACTCTACGGACCTTTTTTTCAGGCGTTTGTATGGCTATCGCGCTCGAAAAGTTCGTCAAACAACTCACCGATTCCGGGATTATCGATCCGGGGAAGCTAGAAGCCTTCATTCCGCCCAAGGCTCATCCCAAGGATGCCGACGAGTTGGCCCGCGAACTCATCAAGCAAAACCACCTAACAAAATTTCAAGCGCACCAGATCGCTGCCGGAAAAGCCAAAGCACTGATCCTGGGCAACTACACTATCCTCGACAAAATCGGGGCCGGGGGCATGGGCCAGGTATTTAAGGCCGAACATCGCCGCATGAAGCGGACCGTGGCGATCAAGATGCTCCCTTCGGCCTTGTTGAAGGATGGGCCCGCCGCCGCCCGTTTTCAACGTGAAGTCGAAGCCGCCGCCAAGCTCAATCACCCCAACATCGTCGCCGCCCACGATGCCGACGAAGCGAACGGCGTTCACTTCCTGGTCATGGAATACGTCGCCGGCAGCGACCTTTCGGCTCTCGTCAAAAAGAACGGTCCGTTCTCCGTCGCCAAAGCCGTCAACTATATCCTGCAAGCCGCCCGCGGCTTGGAGTTCGCACATAAAAAAGGAGTCGTTCATCGCGACATCAAACCCGCCAACCTTTTGCTGGATTCCGAAGGCACCGTAAAAATCCTCGACATGGGTTTGGCCCGCATCGAATCCAGCGGCAATGCCGCGACCCAAGCCGAACTCACCAGCAGCGGCGCGGTCATGGGGACCGTCGATTACATGGCCCCCGAACAAGCGATGAGCACGAAAAACGCCGATGCCCGCGCCGACATTTACAGCCTCGGTTGCTCGCTGTTCTATTTGCTCACCGGCAAACCGGCCTACGAAGGCGAAACGATGACCGCCAAGCTCATCGCCCATCAAGCCAATCCAATCCCCGACTTGCAAAAAGACTGCCCTGGGTCATCGCCCACCTTGGCGACTGTCTTCCATAAAATGATGGCGAAGCGGATCGAGGACCGTTACCAATCGATGCCCGACTTGATTGCCGAATTGGAACGATCGGTGGCCGGGCAAGCTTCTTCGATCAGTTTGCCGTTGCCAGCCGCGGGAACCGTGCCCCCCGAATCCCTGACAAATCTGTTCCCGAATAAAACCGTGTCGACGGCAATCGGTAATGATCAAACCAAAATCGCGCCGTCGACAAAATCAGGCAAGCCATCGAAGAAACTTGCCCTGATCGGTGTCGCAGTTCTTGCTTTGCTGATTTTGGCGGCCGTTGTCATTGGGTTCAAACCGAAAGACCGTATACCGGTGGCCAAAGTCAATGAACCCGGCGCGAAACCCACGGTCAATGACCTCAGTGCGAATCCCGCGGCCACAACGGAACCAAATGTAGACCTTCCCCCGCTCGCGAAAGAAGACAAAAACACCCCCCTCCGTCCGGCCAGTACGACGCAACCGGGTCTCTTCTTCCAAGACCCCGCCTTCGAACCGTGGAAAAAACAGGTTGCTTCGTTGTCTGCCGAGCAACAGGTGGAAGAAGTCATCAACAAGTTGAAGGAACTCAATCCGGGCTATGACGGTCAAAAGACTGCCAACATCGATCCAAAGACAAAGACGGTCACGGGGCTGTATATCCAAACCGTGCATGTTGCGGACCTTTCGCCAGTGAAGGCGTTGCCGGGACTAATCCTACTGCATTGCGACGGCCCGTCGGGCAAGAAAAACATTTTATCCGACCTTTCACCCTTGCAAGGAACGTCGCTTACCACCTTATCCGTCGCCTGGTCGGAAATCGCGGACCTGACGCCATTACGAGGAATGCCATTGACATCTCTGACCTTTAATTCCTCCAAGGTGAAGGACTTATCACCCCTCCATGGAATGGCGTTAAAGCAGATTCATTGTGGAGATACCTTGGTATCCGACCTTTCGCCGCTGCAAGGCATGCCGCTTACAAGCGTTGGGTTCCATTGGACCTTTGTCACGAGTTTGTGGCCGCTGAAGGGTATGAAGCTCACTAACTTATTCGTTGAATCGGTGCCGGTATCTGACCTCTCTCCGCTG
>Ga0206937_10288_pt1 | contig 12328 bp, 12 predicted proteins | sample Alteio_BWOrgHeat_11_FD_152923 | JGI IMG/M metagenome (GOLD analysis project Ga0206937, IMG submission 152923) | Enriched cells from forest soil in Barre Woods Harvard Forest LTER site, Petersham, Massachusetts, United States -... | ecosystem: Environmental > Terrestrial > Soil > Temperate forest >... | reverse complement strand
GGATCATGCGATACCATAATTACGGTAAGACCTGTTTCTTTTACGATCTGTCGGATGTCCTGCTGCAGGTCCTCGCGGAAAGCGGTGTCTACCTGGTTGAAAGGCTCGTCGAGCAGCAGCACTTCGGGGCGGGTGATGATGGCGCGGGCCAAAGCAACGCGTTGTTTTTCACCGCCGCTGAGGTCGACAATTCGTTTCCCGGCGAGATGCGACATGTTGAGCAACTCGAGCGCCTGGGCGGTTTTTTCTTCCTTGAGCTTAAGATTGGTATTTGGAAGAAGCACGGCTACATTGTCCCAAACTTTGGCGTACAGGTTGAGATCGTCGGTATGCTGGGTTACCATTTTCATGGCGTCATGACCGGGGATGAGCTTTTCATCGGGCCCCCAAAGGCGTTCGCCTTTGAAGTGTACGGTGCCAGTATCTGGCGTGAGTAATCCGTATAGTAACCGCAACAGCGTGCTTTTGCCGCTGCCGCTTTCGCCTATGATTGCTGTGATCTTGCTTTGCTGAATGGACAGGTTGGTTTTTGCTACTCCTGAAACCCGCTCGCCGGGATACAGCTTACTTATCCCTACCGCCTGTAAAAAATGTATCACTGCCATTTGGGGCTAAAGATACATAAAACGGCAACGGCTGCTATTGCCGGCAGCCGTTGAAAGGGTTATAACTTTTTAACATTCGAAGGCGAATGTTAAAAAGTTATTCGTGTAAAGTTAAATCATGATTTAAAACCCTAACATAATACCGAACGCGAAGTTATGCAAGCCATCCTGGGCGGGACTGTTCTCAAACATATCGTTCATGTAATATTTGGCATATATGCCCCATGCGCCGTAGCCTATGCGTACAAACGGGCCATAACGGAAGGTGGTGAAATGGTAACTGTCGTTAAATTTCTGTTTACCGTTTTCGTCGCTGATCTGTTTTACGCGGCCGTTGAGCAGGAAGCCGCCCTCGGGGCCGAATACAAAGTGGAAGTGATTACCGCGGGCATCGTCATTAGTGCGAAAGTCGAATGACAGTGGGATGCGCAGGTAGCTTGATGAAAAGCGGTTCTTGCTGTAGGTGATATCGTCTACGCGATAGGTTAATACGGGCTGGTGTTCGAGTATAGTGATATTATCGCGCAGGCGAATATTTGTCCAGTCGAAACCGGCAGACAGGTATAATTTGAAGTTGCTGTTAAAACGGTAGCCGAATTGCAGCACGTCAAAACCCACGTTGCTTGTTTTTGCCTGGCGATAGCTCAGGAACTGGTTTTGTGGCGACAAGGTAAAGCTGCCATGATCCATAATGGTGGTGAAGCCGAGGTCGAGTCGGGCCAGCGTAACGCCAAAGCTAAAGCCGGGGGCTTTGGAGTGATGATGGGTTGTTTCGACCGTATCGCCATGTTTGTTGATTCGAATGTAAGATGCATCCTCACCGGAGCCAAAGCGGATGGTGGTTCCTCTTCTCGTCCGGATGGTATCAGATTTTATTTTGGCGGTGTCGGTGCTTTGCGCGAACACAGCAGTAGCGGCCGCGCATATTATTGCGGTAAAAATTAAGCGTTTCATTTTCTATTGTGTATTAAGATCGATATTTCAATTTTGTTTTTTCACAGCGACAACTCCCAGGTTTACGCCGGTTATCATTGAGTCGTCATCATCATCGGTATCTGTAAATTCGATGAGCTTGTCTTTACGTTTATCCACGGCGGCAATTACAGTATTGAGCATATCTCCAAGACTGTGGATATGATGCTTTTTAACAGGCGGTAACGTTTTTGCAATGATCTGCTTATCCGGAACCATGGCCTGGGTTGGTTTTATATCGGGTGTGCCCGTAGTATTAGCAGCTAAAACAGCCGTATCAATTTGTTTCGGCTGGATGATCACATCGTGCTTCTGCGGTAATGCCGCAAGCACTTCCTGCGTTGGCTGTTTTACTGCCGGTTTTTGAAGCGCCACAGTATTACCTGTTTGTGGCTGTACTGTTACAGGCTGCTTTTTAACCGACTGTGAGGCTACCATTCGTTTAACAGGGCCTTGCTTTACAGTTGTGTTAACCTGAGCAATTTTATTTGAAGGAACCACAATAGGCGATTGTACAGTAGTATCCCTTTTTGCAACAGTAGTCTTAACAGAATGACCCTCAGTATTTTTTATATGATGTGGTATCAGCAGCACACCTGCAGTTACCAATACAATGATACTGGCAGCGGCACTCAGCAAAGGCACCATTATCCTTCTGCGGTTGCCGGTTCTTAATTCCGCATCGATGCCTTCCCATACATTTGCCGAAGGTTCGGTCTCAAAACCATCCAGTTTTGAGCGGAACAGGTTGTCGAATTCTTTATCCTGCATATCCATATTTTTTCCCTTCCAGTTTTGTTATTTGATCTCTTAAAATTGCCCTTGCCCTTGACAGCTGCGATTTGGAAGCGCCTTCCGTAATGCCCACTATCTCTCCTATTTCCTTATGCGAATAACCTTCTATCGCATATAAGTTAAACACTATTCTGTAGCCTGGCGCCAGTTGCTGTATCAATGCCATCAGGTCTTTTGCATCCAGTTTGGCTACAGCCAGCGGATTTACCGATGGTTCGTCGGCTTCAGTCATTTCCACCGCCTGCATCATCTTATGGTGCTTGCGGTAGTATTCGATGGAGCTATGCACCATGATGCGCCTCACCCAGCCTTCAAACGAACCATCCCCGCGGTAGTCGTTCATCTTCTGGAACACACGGATGAAACCGTTTTGCAGCATGTCCTCGGCCTCCATCCTGTCGGTAGCATAACGCATGCAAACGCCCATCATTTTCGAAGCCAATTGCTTATAGAGCAGTTCCTGCGACTTTCGTTCGCCGGCCCTGCATCTTTTTATCAATTCTTCTATTGTGTATTTATGCTCCAAAAACATCATTTATAAGTAAGATGGAGGACGGATTAAAATAGTTGCAAGCATGTTAAAATAATTATTGAAATTTGTTGTGACCGATCTATAAAAAGCTTGAAGATAGCATTTTCACCATTCCCGGAATTGAAAACTGAAAGGTTGCATTTGCGCAGGCTTACCCTGAATGACCGCTATGAGCTGATGTGGCTGCGCTCTGACGAGCGGGTTAATCAATACCTCGGCCGCAGCGGATCCGTGAATATTAATGAGGCCATGGACTTCATTGCAAAAATTGACAAAACCCTTGAAGAAGGCAAAGGCGGCTACTGGGTGATCAGCCTTGCCGAAAACCCTGCGCTTATCGGTACGATATGTCTCTGGAATTTCAAGCCGGAAAAAGACCTCGTTGAATTAGGCTACGAGCTTAGCCCTATGTACCAGGGAAAAGGCATTATGCATGAAGCGATGAAAAAGATCATTGAATATGCGTTTGATACAATGCAGGCAAAGATCCTAACTGCATTAATCGATCCGCATAATGTGCCATCAAGAAGGGTATTGGAGAAATGTGGTTTTAAGCTTGATGTTGGTCATCATTATGTTACAGCAAATGATGCTGAAGGACAGTCGGTGTATTTTCTTTTATCGGATACCTGGAACAATAAAACCTGACCTCACAAAGTTTTTACTTACTTTGCCTCATATTCAGCACTAATTATTGCAATTTTGGCCAATGTCATTAGCTAAGTTCCTTAAAAGCCTTTTCACTCAATTCGTAGAAAGCTATCAGCAACTCTTTGCAAAAACATTTGGCTATGCCATATTGTGGACCATCATTTGTTTTGCCATTGGTCAGGCGCTGGCGGCCTACAGTTATTACGATCCGACCTTAACCTTTCAGCCATTAAGCATCTTAAGCTATTTCAGCTTTGATGTAAGCCTTAACAACACCTACAGCTTTGTTGACGACTTTAAGATCATCTTCATATTTTTTGTAGCGGTATTTTCGGCAAACCTCATCAAAAAGATAACTTCCGGCGCCATCATCATCCTTGTACTTACGCTTGTGGTTTGTATTGTGATGGATTATGGAATATTCTATCTCAGCAATATCGTACATGCCGCTGTTTTGTCAACCCGCAATAGTTATTTGTATCGCTGGTCGCTCAGCATAATGGTTTTAATCAGACTGTTTGTCCCTTATATCTTGTTTGCTTTGGCTATACAGATCAGTTCGGCGAAGCTGAGGTTTAGCTTTCAAAAACTGCTATACCTGTTTATATCGATATGGCTTTTCTACCTCGTAAGTCATGGGGTACTGCAATTTTTAAGGGATAACGTGTTTGCGCTGATACTCGTGCCTTTTAAAACAAAGATCTATAGTTATGTAATGGAAAGTTTGCTGGGTTTGCCGGTTGTAGCATCGTTCTTTGTGGGGTACTTTTGCGCTATGACAAGGCCTTTTGCCATTTTGCAAGGGGAAGATTAAGCTTGCGAAGAAACATCGTGCATTAAGGCCTTTGCCCGCGTCCTTCGACAGGCTCAGGATGACAGCCGCACAAACATGTAGTTACAGTTAATTCTTATTCTTTGTGCGGAAGTATTTGTAGATTTTCACGCCTGCCATCAATAGAAAAACCAGCAGGACAAGCCCGATAATCGTATACGGCCAATTTACCTGGTCTTTTACCACCGCGCAGATCACGATCACAAACAGCAGCAGCGTAGCCAGTTCATTCCAGAGACGGAGTTGGGTCGACGACCATTTGAAGATGCCATTACGCATCTGTTTGATCTTATTCTGGCAAATAAAATGGTAAATAATGAGCAGTACTACAAATGTGAGCTTTACATGCAGCCAACCGTCCTGCAGCCAGCCCGGCACCATACAAAGCATAGTGATGCCTGCAGCAATTACGATGTACATAGATGGCACAGTGATCGCGTTCCACAGTCGGCGCTCCATGATCTCGAACTGGGCGGAAAGTATTTTGCGTTCTTCCTCAGGTTTTTCCCGGGCCTCGGTATGGTAAATAAACAGGCGTACGATATAAAACAGACCGGCCATCCAGCATACCACAAAAATGATATGCACTGCCAGTACGTATTTATATGCTACATCCATATTTAGTTACGCCATTCTTTAATAATATCTACCGCGTATTTTACATTGTCGAAAGGGATATCCGGCATAATGCCATGACCGAGGTTGAAGATAAACCCTTTTTCGTCCCGCATCCTGTCGAACAAACGATGGATCCGTTCCTTTATCACTTTCTTATCCGCATACAATATATGCGGATCTAGATTGCCCTGTACCGCTATGTTTGCCGGTAAACGTTTTTTAATATCTAATAGGTCTACGTTCCAATCTATTGAGATCACATCCGGTTTCGCCTCTGCCATCAGCGGTGCGAATACCGAGCTGCCTTTGCAGAATGATATCACCGGGATATCCTTCCTGTTCAGCTTGCTGATGATCTCCGAAATATATCTATGCGAAAACTCTTTGTAATCGTCCCACGCCAAAGCCTGCGCCCAACTATCAAATATCTGCACAGCATTTACACCGGCTGCAATTTGCAGGTTCAGGTAATCTGCTGTAACGGTTGCAATTTTTGATAACAACTGATGCGCCATTTCCGGTTCGTTATGCAGGAAGAGTTTAGTCAGTTTAAAGTCGCGGGATGAGCCCCCTTCAACCAGATAACTCATTACTGTAAAAGGCGCACCTGCAAAGCCGATGAGCGGAATGCTGCCATTCAGGCGTTGCTGTATCACTTTAATAGCATCAGCAACGTATTGCAGTTTGTGTACGACTTGTGTATCCAGCCTGTCGATATCCGCCTGAGAGCGTACCGGGTTAGCGAATTTCGGACCAACGCCTTGTGTAAAGCTAAGGTCGCCGCCCATAGCCTCGGCAGTGACCAGTATGTCTGAAAATAATATTGCGGCATCAATACCCAGCAGGTCTACCGGCAGCATGGTAACATCTGCGGCGATCTCGGGGGTTTTGCACATTTCCAGGAAAGAGTATTTGTTTTTGATGTCCCAATATTCCTTCATAAATCGGCCTGCCTGGCGCATCATCCAAACCGGCGGGCGCTCTGTAGCCTCTGAAAATGCAGCTTTTATAAATAACGAATCCTTCATATAACTGTAGAGACGCATACTTGCGTCTCTTTTAATAATATCGTTAAGAGACGCAATTATGCGTCTCTACGGGGTTAATATTGTTTTAATTCCTGTTCTATCTTCACAATTACTTCCTTCATTTTGGCTGTAATGTGATCTTTCAATTTTTCGGCAAGTTGCAAATATTCGCGTGCCTTGTCGTAATTACCTAAGCGTATGCTGATGTTAGCTACATGTACCAGCGCGGCCACATGGTCGTTTGCCGAGCGTAAGGGGTATCGTGCTGCCAGCTCATAGTGCTTTTCGGCAGCTTCATAATCCTGCTTTTGCAGGGCAACGCCGCCCATAATGAATTCATAAAAACCACGGCGCTTTTTGCTGAGCCATGTTGGGTGAGTGATCTGGTTCAGCAGCGATTCGGTCTTCGCATAATCCTTTTTATGGAAGCTTTTTGCAGCAAGGATGATCGTTCCTTCTTTAAAATAGCCCCAGATCAGCATCACAATAAACAGCAGCATCAGCCCCACCAACTGGTAAATATGATGATAGCTGAACAGCAGGCCGCAAGCCAGGAAGATGCCGGTTAATATGATGCGCGCGTTATTAGTAAACATTAATATTGGTTGATCAAGTTGATTAGGTTGATTAAGTAAATGTGATAACTACTCACTTAATCAACCATTCACTACTCACTTAAAAATCAATGGTGGTTATTATCGGTGAATTTATAACCCACGCCACGGATGGAATGGAAATAAACCGGGTTTTTGGGATCTGGTTCGAAATATTTGCGGAAAGTAAGTATAAAGTTGTCGATAGTACGGGTTGACGGGTAAACGTCATAGTTCCAAACGGTTTCCAATATCTGCTCGCGCGATACGGCTTCATTTCTGCGCTCTATCAAAAGCTTCAGCAGCATGGTTTCCTTTTTGGTAAGCGGGGTGATAGATCCATCGCCATTTACCAGCTCGAATGAGTTGAAATGGATGGTTTTGTCGCCGATCTTGTAGCTGGTGAACTCTTTCAGGTCGTCACCTTTCAAGGCGCGTTTTACAAGATTATTCACACGCAGGATCAGTTCTTCCAGGTTGAATGGTTTGGTAAGATAATCGTCCGCGCCTTTTTTTAGTCCTGAGATTTTATCCTCGTTAGTATTTTTGGCGGTGAGGAACATGATCGGCACCTCGTCATTTTCAAGGCGGATGGTTTCTGCAACCACAAAGCCGTCAATTTCGGGCATCATTACGTCCAGTATCACCAGGTTAAAGCGCTCTTCTTTAAAAAGCTGCAATGCCTTTTTGCCATTTTTGGCAGTTGAAACCTTGTAACCTTCAAGCTCAAGGTTTAGTTTTATAGCTTCCAGAAGATGCTCTTCATCTTCCGCTAATAGTATTCTTTTTCTGTTTGGCATGATAAAATTGATTGATCACTAATTGTACTAATTATATCGAATTTCACGAATTTATAATTTGGCTGATTAATTCGAGCAATTCGCTCTAATTCGTGCAATTCGTGACATTCTTATTGAAATGTTACTTCAAATACGCTGCCGGCAGGGTTGTTGTCTTTCACCCTTATGGTAGCCTCGTGCTTGTTCAGCACCTCTTTTACAATGTATAAACCAAGGCCTGTGCCTTTTGTATTACGGGTATCTTCGCTGCCCACGCGGTAGAACTTATCAAATATGCGGCCTTTTTCTGCATCTGCTATGCCAATACCATGATCGGCTACTTGCAGGTGGATCTTATCATCTTTCGAAAAAAGCTTCACCGCTACCGCTTCGCATGGACTTGAATATTTTATCGCATTCTCGATAAGGTTGGTTACTACAGAGGTAAGCGCAAACTTATCGCCTGTGATCTCGATCTTTGGCTCTATCTCCGCATCGATGATCTGTTGATTGCAATCACACTTGGTGATCTGCAGGCGATTAACAATATTATCCACCAAAACGGAAAGATTGAACTTGGCTTTGGGGAAGGTGTACGACCTGTTATCGATCTTCGAAGCCAGCAGCATGTTCTCTACCATGTCGTCCAAACGTTCGATATCCAGTAGCGATTTATCGATAAAGTTTAAAATTTGCGCTTTGTTCAGGTCGCGTTTCTGGATAGTTTGCAGTAATATTTTAATAGATGCAAGCGGCGACTTCAACTCATGCGTAACCGAAAGCAGGAAATTTCTTTTCTGCTCCTGGAGTTTTTGCTCCTGATTAATGGATTTGTGCATGTAATAAACGCCAAATGCCAATATGAAGATGAATATCGAGCCTTCGCCCAGCACCATGCCGAGCCTGCTGGCCTGCAGGCTTGCCAGTTCGTACCCCCACCAAATGAGCTGCGCCACAGCATAGATCACCACCGCGTAAAATATTACGAGTGAGCGCTTTATCAAATATCTATTTTCCATTGTAAACCATGTCTAAACTATCAAATATAGCACGTTTTGCTTTCTCCAGGTCAACTTTTGTATGGGCCGATGAGATAAATCCAACTTCGTAACCCGAAGGGCCTAAATAAATACCGCGGTTAAGCAATTCGCGATGCAGCTTTTTGAATTTATCCATGCTGGCCGGGTCGATATCTTCGGCTTTGCTGATCTTTTCCTGATCGGTAAATGCTATCCAGAATATCGAGCCTATTGTGAATACTTTCAGCTTATAGTTACGTGCAGTTGCAAATCGCTGGATGGATTCGGCAAACTCTTCCGTTTTATTGTTCAGGTCCTTATAAAATCCCATACGCAATAATTCGCTTAGCTGCGCTATACCAGCGGCCATAGCCACAGGGTTGCCCGATAGCGTACCTGCCTGGTAAACCGAGCCGTCAGGCGAGATACTGCCCATAATTTCGGCAGATGCGCCATAGCAGCCAACCGGCAAACCACCTCCAATGATCTTGCCATAGGTGATGATATCCGGTTTGATATTATAATAACCGGCTGCGCCTTCAAATCCTACACGGAAGCCGGAGATCACTTCGTCAAATATCAGCAATGCGCCATTCTGCGTACAGATCTCACGCAGGAATCGCAGGTATTCCTTGCTTTGCAGCAGCAGGCCATTATTGGCGGGGATCGGTTCGATGATCACTGCGGCGATCTGGTCTTTAAATTCCTCGAAGGCTTTTTTCAGCGCTTCGGTATCATCCAGCGAAACCACGATGGTTTCGTCAGCAAATGATTTGGGTACGCCTGCGGATGAGGTTTCGCCAAAAGTTACCAATCCGGAGCCTGCTTTAACCAGCAGCGAATCACTATGACCATGGTAGCAGCCTTCAAACTTTAATATTTTATCTCGTTTGGTATAACCACGGGCTAATCGGATAGCGGACATTACCGCTTCGGTGCCCGAGCTTACAAAGCGCAGTTTTTCGATGAATTTATTGTGTTTGAGAATAAGTTCGGCCAACTCGTTTTCCAAAGCGGTTGGTGCGCCAAACGACATCCCGTTCTGCATTACCTCAACCACTTTTTCGCGAACTTTTGGGTGATTATGGCCAAGGATGAGCGGCCCCCACGAGCAGCAGAAATCGATAAATTCATTGCCATCAGCATCCCATAAATGGCTGCCGTCGCCTTTTTCAATGAACAGCGGCGTACCATATACCGACTTAAACGCACGCACCGGCGAGTTTACCCCACCCGGGAAATACGTCTTTGCCTTCTCATACAGCCCGGCAGATTTCTCCCTGCTGATGTCGGACTTGCCCGTAGTGCTTACCGGTTCAATCTCGTTTGAAAATATTTTTTTTAATGAGTCTAACATTTGCCCCCCAACCCCCTAAAGGGGGAGTTTTTGAAATTCTTATTTGTTAATATCATTTATAAACCTTGAATGTTTAGAGAACTGCTGCCTATATGGTTCCCCTCTCGATAGGGGGAGTGTAAGGCAGTGCGGTTGCAGGGGTGTGTTGTGCGCCATATAAAAATCGCTTTATTAACACACCCCTGCCTTTGCGCTCTTTTCCACTCCACCCCCTCTCAAGAGGGGATCTTATCTCTTTCAAACACTTAAGATTATCAACCCTCCGTAATTACTCCCCCTTTAGGGGGCTGGGGGGCTTATAACCATTTTTTCTCCAACACCTCTTTCGCGTGATAGGTCAATATCGCCGTAGCGCCTGCCCTGCGAATACTCGTCAATACCTCCATTATTCCACGCCGTTCATCCAACCAGCCGCGTTGTATGGAGGCTTTTACCATGGCGTATTCGCCGCTTACATTATACGCCGCAACGGGCAGTTCGGTATTATCTTTTATTAATTTTATTACGTCGAGATACGGCAATGCCGGTTTTACCATCAAAAAGTCTGCCCCTTCTATTTCGTCGAGCCTTGCTTCGGTCAATGCTTCGCGTTGATTGGCAGGGTTCATCTGGTAAGTTTTCTTATCGCCGAATTTTGGTGCAGAGTTCAACGCATCCCTGAACGGGCCATAAAATGCACTGGCATATTTTGCGGAGTACGACATGATCGACACCCCGGTAAAGCCATTCTCATCCAGCACATTGCGGATGTAACCTACCCTGCCATCCATCATGTCCGACGGTGCAATAATATCCGCACCGCTGCGTGCATGCGCCAATGCCATCTTGCCTAATACTTCCAGCGTTTCGTCGTTAAGTATCTCGCCGTTCTCTACAATGCCATCATGACCATCGCTGCTGTATGGATCCATTGCCACATCCGTGATCACACAAGCCTCAGGGAAATTCTTTTTTACCGAACGTATCGCACGCAGGTATAAACTCTCGTCGCGATAGCTTTCGGTAGCGTATTTATCTTTTAGCGCTTCGTCGATGTTTGGGAACAGGTCGAAGGATTTCAATCCTAAATTCATACAGCTTTCCACTTCGCGCAGCAGGTTATCTATCGAATAACGGTAAATGCCCGGCATCGAAGCTACCTCTGTTTTCTGGTTCTCGCCGTCGATGATAAACAGCGGGAATATCAAATTAGCCGCGCTCACATGCGTCTCCTGCACCATCTGGCGGATCACTTCACTTTTCCTGTTTCTTCTTGGTCTCTGTAACATTTTTTTAGTCCATTGACCATAGTCCATAGACCATGGCTATTTTCACACTTTTTTGCCATGGTCTATGGACCATGGACTATCGACTTTACAGCCCAAACACCGCCTCAGCCAGCCCGACTTCATCGGGTGAATAAGGCATCGTGTATTTTACACCCATTTCATCAAATTTTTTGCCGGTTGATTTGCCTATCGCCACCACTTTCTGGTAGGGATCGAGCAGGTTTTCGGTAAAATAAGCATCTACGTTTGACGGGCTGGTAAATACCAGCACATCTGCGCCTGATGCTTCCACTTCTTCAACCAAAACGGTTTCATAAACCGGCAGGTCGATCACCTTGGTATCTGGTGATAAGCCTTTTTGTATGCTTTTCAGCGAACCTTCTGCACCGGGAAATAATACTGTCTCGCCTTTTACCATTTCGGCAAATTCTTCGGCTACTTCTGTCGTGTCGCCGCTTTCACCTACATAGCTGGTGAAATAGCCTTTTTTTCGCAGCATTTCTTCGGAGCCAGCGCCCATAACGCCAAATTTTACATTTTTCGGCAATATTGGGTCGAGGTGGAAGAAGTATTCAACAGCATTTTTACTGGAGAAAAAGATCCAATCCACATGCCTGAAAATAAATGAATCCAGCTTGGTGAATGTGGGCACCGTGCGGATCAGCGAACGCGCATCGATATTAATATTGTGCTTCTCCAGCGCCCTGCGGAAATAGCTTTGCTCGGAAAGCTCGCGGGTAATGAAAACACTTAGCGGCAGTTTGCGGTCTTTGGCAAATTTGGCCACTACTTTTTCGGGAATGCCTTCGGTTGAAGGCGCTTCCATAAAGATCCTGTCGGGGAATTCATCGCCTTCGTCAGCCTTCGAGGTGAATACCTGGAACTGGCCATCTTCCTTGCGGCAATAGCAGCCCAAAGGCATATGGCATCCGCCTCCGAAAAGTTTTAATATGGCACGCTCAACAGCAATTTCTTCCGCTACATCAGGATGGTTTAGCGGCTGTAGCACATCAAACAATTCCTGGTCGCTTTCGCGGATCTGTATAGCCAGCACACCCTGCGCAGGTGCGGGGATCAGCTCGTTTGGTGTCAATTCTTCTACATGGAATTCACTCAAATCCAAGCCCAGGCGGGAAACGCCGGCTTTGGCTATCATGATGGCATCGTAATTCTCCTTGTGCAGCTTACCGATGCGCGTAGGCACATTGCCGCGCAGGTCTTGTATTTCCAAATCAGGGCGATGGGCCAGCAATTGTGCCTTGCGGCGGTTAGATGATGT
>Ga0206937_10287_pt1 | contig 12376 bp, 11 predicted proteins | sample Alteio_BWOrgHeat_11_FD_152923 | JGI IMG/M metagenome (GOLD analysis project Ga0206937, IMG submission 152923) | Enriched cells from forest soil in Barre Woods Harvard Forest LTER site, Petersham, Massachusetts, United States -... | ecosystem: Environmental > Terrestrial > Soil > Temperate forest >... | reverse complement strand
CAAGTAATATAAATTATTGTAAAAGAGTTGCAAAAAAAATGCGTGAGAATATTGGAAAATTCATCACCATGTCTGATAAACCCTATGACATGGATACTTTAGAAAAGGTATTTCCTTACCCAAAAAAGGTAGCAATAATATGTAATCATAATAACGGCAGCACAGACGAGCAATTCTTAATTGATGCAAAACAAAGCAGTAAAGTAAAGGTGTTTGGAATACCAACACGTGGATCGTTGGATATATCTAATGTGAATGAACTTGATTTCCCTGACGGTAAATTCGTTTTGGCTTACTGTATGAGTAAAAGTTTTCGCATTCCTGATTATTGCATTGATGGTGTCGGCATCCAACCCGATTATTTTATTGATGATGCAATCAAAGATGCCGATTGGGTTGAATATGTAAGAGGGATTATTGAACAGTAAATTTTGTTTAATGTCATTAATCGTTATATCCCATTTTCCCTTTTCAGGGAACACCTAATCTCTTCCCGATTAAATTTAGTATCTTTGCATAATGGAACGCATATATTTTGACACTTCGGTATTTGGTGGATACTTTGAACAGGAATTTGAGTTTTGGACCAAATTGCTTTTTGATAAGGTTATAAATGGAGAAATCAAAATGCTTTATTCGCAAATGACCGAAATTGAACTTGCCGGGGCTCCTGATAATGTTAAAGAACTTATTAAAAAAATCCCTGATGACTGTATTGAGTTCCTTGTAATCACTGATGAATCCACTAAACTTGCAGAACAGTATATTAATGAAAATGTAGTTGGAAAAACAAGTCGTGCTGATTGTATTCATATCGCTATTGCAACTATTAATAATGCAGATATTTTAGTGAGTTGGAATTTTAAGCATATAGTAAACGTAAGTAGAATAAGAGGATACAATGGAGTGAATTACAAAAACGGACACAAACTTTTAGAAATAAGAACACCAAGAGAAATATTAGAAATATGAAAACAGAAAAAGAGAAAAAAGAAAAATCAACTATTGAGGAATTGCGTGAAATACGCGATAAAATCAGTATAGAAATTCAGGATATGTCTTTTGAAGAGTTGCAAAAGTATATAGAAAAGAAATTAACCCTCCACCCTAAAAACAAATGGGTGAAAGGTAATTAAATACTTCTATTGATAAAAGTCTTTAATCGTTCTATTCCATTTCCCCTTTTCAGGGAATGCGATAAAAGAATTAGGAGTTACGAATTAGGAATTAGGAATGAAACCATCAATAAACAATATAAAATCAGTATCTTTGCAATCTAATAATAAAATAACATGAGCACATTAATTGTAAATGCAGAAAACAAAAAGGATTTAAAACTCTTTATGGAATTAGCTAACAGACTTGGCTTAACTACTAAAATTGTTAGTAAAGAGGACAAGGAAGACATCGCCTTATACAAAGCAATGCTGGAAGGTCGAAAAACTAAATATGTTTCTCGAGAAGCAGTGATGAAGAAACTTTCTTCCTGATAGAATGCCGTTTCAGAAGCAGCCTTTTGAAAGATATTTCAAAGATAAAAGACAAAAATATACTTGACTCAATTAAGGAAACAATCAATAACATTGAGGAAGCTGACTCTATAAAAGGTATCAGGCATCTAAAGAAAATGAAGGACTGTAAAGATGCTTTCAGAGTTCGTGTTAACGATTATAGAATCGGGATTTTTATCGAAGGTAATAATGTCGAATTTAATAGAGTGCTCCATCGGAGGGAAATATATCGCTATTTTCCGTAAATATATTTTGATTACCTGAAAATTATCAACAAGATTTCAATTATTAAAAGTCATTAATCGTTATATTCCATTTCCCCTTTTCAGGGAATGCGATAAATGAATTAGGAATTACGAATTAGGAATGAAACCATCAATAAAAGGGATAAATTCATTATCTTTGCAATCAAATAAAAAGAATATGGATTCAAAAATCATTTCTATCAATCCCGAAGTATTAAGTGGAATGCCTGTGTTTCATGGTACGCGAGTACCTATTAAGAACTTATTTGATTACCTTGAAACCGGTAATACATTAGAGAAGTTTTTAGAAGAGTTTCCTTCTGTCAGTCGAGAACAAGCAATTTCCTTAATGGAATTAGCTGAAAATATTTTAATCTCTAATGCAATGATATATGAAGATATTGATAGACGAATGTCTTCCTTATAGTTTGAAACATTTGCTGATTGGTCATCATGCCAAGACAGTTAAAGAGATGGGTTGGGACAGTAAAACAAATGGTGATCTGATGACAGTTGCAATGAATGATGGCTTTGAAGTATTTGTTACCATTGATAAAAATCTTCAGCACTAGAAGAACTTAAAGAAATACGATTTAATAGTGATAGTTTTAAATGCTGTCAGAAATGAATTGGAATATTTAAAACCACTCCTGCCTGAAGTATTGGAAAGAATAAATGATTTGAAAAAAGGAGAGGCTTATGTCTTTAGTCTCAAAAAATAATGCAACTTTTGATTTGAGAATTGTATTCAATTAGAATTTCCAAGTCTGATAATCAACAATAATTCAATTAAAAATACGATGTGCCGTAAGGTAAGGTGCAAGATATAAAGGAATAAAAGTAATTAATCGTTATATTCCCTTTCCCCTTTTCAGGGAATGCGATAAAACGATGATAAAAATACATAATATAATAATACCTGCTGCTTTCATTTCAATTTGTTCAAAGTATTTAATGCTATCCCTCCTCATTGTTAATTATTAGCAGTAGTTTTGCAAAGCAATGATAAACTCAATAATTACAGAAGAACCTGAAAATATAATATTTCAAACCGCCTGGGAAATAGTTAATCATACCGGACTGAATATTTTCCTTACAGGAAAGGCAGGAACAGGTAAAACTACTTTCCTGAGAAAGTTGGTTAAAGAAACTACAAAGAAATGTGTGGTAGTGGCGCCTACAGGTGTTGCAGCAATCAATGCAGGTGGTGCAACAATGCATTCTTTTTTCCAATTACCTTTTAATATTTTTATAAAAAACGGTGGATATTCGCAAGGTGAAGTTCAGTTTACAAATAAGGGTGAGTTGCTGAGAAATCTTCGATTCTATAAAGATAAAAGAAATCTTATTAATGAACTGGATTTATTGATAATTGATGAAGTTAGCATGCTTCGCGCCGATATGCTGGATGCAATGGACGAGATTTTACGCTCTGTCAGAGGAAAAAGAAATAAACCTTTCGGCGGATTACAGGTGTTGTTTATTGGAGATATGTTTCAGTTGCCTCCGATAGTTACCGACAGGGAAGCAAATTTGTTTAATGAGCATTATGAAAGTCCGTTTTTCTTTAGTGCAGAAGTATTGAAAGAAAGTCCTCCATTAATTGTTGAATTAAAAAAGATTTATCGGCAGACTGAAGAAAAATTTATTGGCTTATTAAATAATATCCGTCATAATTCAATGGCAGAAATAGATTATGATTTGCTTCATAGCCGATACAATCCGATGTTTAACAGTGCCGATGAAAATATAATCACTCTTACCACTCATAATAATGTGGCAGATAAAATTAATCAGGATGAATTAAGAAAATTAACTACTCCAATATTTAAATTCTCTGCCGAAATAAGTGGTGATTTCAATCCTAAAAATGGTTTGACAGAAGAGGTTCTTGTATTAAAAGAAGGTGCACAAGTTATGTTCATTAAAAATGATACTAAGGGCGGAGGGCGCTATTATAATGGAAAATTAGCAACTATTACAAAACTTAGTCAGGATGAAATAATAGTAAGACTTGCTGAATCGGACACTGAAATAAAAGTTGACAAAGAGAAGTGGGAGAATATTAAATATGTTTTCAATAAGGAAGATAATCTCATCAATCAGGAGCCCCTGGGAAGCTTCTCACAATATCCAATTCGACTTGCATGGGCAATTACCATTCATAAAAGTCAGGGACTAACATTTAATAAACTTGCAATTGATGCCGGTTCTTCCTTTGCAGCAGGACAAGTGTATGTGGCGTTAAGCAGATGCACATCATTAGATGGTTTAACATTACTGACAAAGATTACTGATAAAAGCATAAGAACAGATTCCCGAATTGTTGAGTTTACCAATAAAGAAACCGACATTGAATCCCTCAATCTTGACCAGGAGATGTTTATATATTCATTGAACAGATTGGAAAAAGTTTTTGATTGGAGGATAATAAATGAATTGATTGATGAGGCAAAAGATTTTACTTTGAATAAAACATTTGCAGAAAAGGATGATATACTTGAACGTTTACAACTCATATCTGAAAAGGCAAAAGAGCAATCCGAAATCTCTATAAAACTTATTGAAAGAATCAACCAGATTGTTGCTTATAAACCAATAGATACTGTTTTGTTGAGCGAGCGTGTTATGAAAGCGAAAACATACTTTATAGAAAAACTTCATAATGAAATCCTTCAACCAATAGAAAATATCAGGGAAGAACTAAAGAAGAAAAAGAGAACAAAACAATTGATAAGTTTCTTTCTTGGCTTGGAAACTGACCTCTGGAGAAAGATAAATGAAATAGAAAAAGCAACTATAGCAGGATTGGATTTAGCTTTAAAGGTGAGCCTTAAGGAAAACATGAAGGTGGATACTTCTCCGAAAGAAATTAAAGGAAAATCAGAAGGTTTAGAAAATAAAAAGAAGGGAGTAGATTTTGCTAAAGAGGCAAGAAAAACAAATCCCAATGCCTTCAGACCCTGGAAAAAGGAAGATGATGAAAAATTATTAGAATTAAGTCTTAATAATACTCCCCTTAACGAGATTGCAAAGATATTTGACAGAAGTATTAGAGCAATTGAATTAAGAATTGAAAAAATAAATACAAGTGGGACATTAGATAAAGAAAAAGGTGATTCAAAGAAGATAAGCCTTGATTTATATAAAGAGAAAAAAACTATTGAAGAGATTGCAACTTCAAGAGGAATGGCTGTTTCAACTATTGAAGGACATTTAGCATTATATATAGTAAGTGGTGAAGTAAACCTTTTTGATTTTATAACAGAAGAACAGTTTCAAACCATAAAAACTGGTGTAGATAAAGTGGGTATTGAAAATCTATCTGAATTAAAAAGATTTGTTGGCGATGCAATCCCATGGGGAAGATTGAGGATGGCAGTGAATTATTTGATTAAAAACAAGTACAACCTGTAAAAAGGATAAATTTAGTAGTTTTGCATTATGAATAAACATATAAATAAAGTAGCTGTTCTTGGTTCTGGGATAATGGGTTCCCGCATTGCCTGTCATTTTGCCAATATTGGCGTAGAAGTTTTATTGCTTGATATTGCACCTAAAGAATTAACCGATGAGGAGAAAGCAAAGGGATTGACTCTTGATAATAAAGCGGTGAAGAACAAGGTTGTTAATTCTTCTTTACAAACAGCATTGAAATCTAATCCTTCACCCATCTATAATAAGGCATTTGCAAGCAGGATTAAAACCGGAAACTTTGATGATAATATGAAAGACATTGCTAATGTTGATTGGATAATTGAGGTTGTTGTTGAGAATTTAAATATTAAGAAATCAGTCTTTGAGCAAGTTGAGAAATATAGAAAGCCAGGTATATTCATTACTTCCAATACTTCCGGAATACCAATTCATCTGATGCTGGAAGGTCGTAGTGAAGATTTCCAAAAGTATTTCTGTGGAACTCATTTCTTTAATCCTCCGCGCTATCTGAAGTTGTTGGAGATAATTCCTTCTCCAAAAACGGATAAAGAGGTTATAGATTTCCTGATGCACTATGGAGATTTATATCTTGGCAAAACAACTGTGCTTTGCAAAGATACTCCGGCTTTTATTGCAAATAGAATAGGTGTTTATTCCATCATGGCATTGTTTCATTTAATGGAAAAGATGGATTTGACTGTTGACGAAGTGGATAAATTGACTGGACCTATGCTTGGTCGTCCAAAGTCAGCTACATTCAGAACTTGCGATGTTGTGGGATTGGACACATTAGTTCATGTTGCAAAAGGTGTGTATGATAATTGCCCGAATGATGAGGCGAGAGAGCAATTTAATCTTCCAGGATATGTTCAGAAAATGTATGAAAGCAAATGGTGGGGCGATAAAACAAAACAAGGTTTCTTTAAGAAGATAAAAGGTGCCGATGGTAAAAGTGAAATCCTCACACTTGATTTAAAAACTCTGGAATATAAACCTAAATCAAAAGTAAAGTTTGATACTTTGGAAGCCACAAAGACAATAGATAATCTCAAAGAAAGAATGAAAGTTCTCGCCACCGGTAAAGATAAAGCAGGAGAGTTTTATCGCACTGCCTTTTATGGATTATTCCAATATATATCCAATAGAATTCCTGAGATTGCTGATGAAGTTTATCGCATAGATGCCGCCATGAGTGCAGGTTTCGGTTGGGAGTTACCGCCTTTTGAAACTTGGGATGCATTGGGTTTTGGAGAAACAGTTAAGGCAATGGAAGCCTCTGGTAATAAACCTGCACAATGGGTTTATGACATGATTAATTCGGGAGGAACTTCATTTTATAAAGTGGAGAATGGGGTAAAGAAGTATTACGATATCGCAACTAAATCATATAAGGCAATTCCCGGCACCGATTCATTTATTATTCTTGATAATCTTAAAGCAACCAAAACAATTTGGGAGAATAAAGGTTCAAGTATTATTGATATTGGGGATGGAATTATCAATCTTGAGTTTCATTCAAAGATGAATACTATTGGAGAGGAGGTTCTTCAAGGTATTAATAAAGCTATTGAAATTGCAGAGAAAGATTATCGTGGATTAGTGATTGGAAATGATGCTGCAAATTTCTCCGCGGGTGCTAATCTTGCTTTGGTTTTGATGCTTGCCATTGAACAGGAGTTTGATGAGATAAGTATGGCTGTTAAGGCTTTTCAGAATATAAATATGCGCATCCGATATTCCTCCATTCCCATTGTTGTCGCACCGCATGGACTTACTTTAGGCGGTGGTTGCGAAATGTGTTTGCATGCCGACGGCGTTCAGGCTGCGGCAGAAACTTATATCGGTTTGGTTGAGTTTGGTGTTGGATTAATTCCAGGTGGAGGAGGTACTAAAGAGTTTGCAGTTCGCGCATCCGATGCTTTTGAAGAAGGGGAGATTGAGTTGCCTATCTTAAAAGAAAAATTTCTCACTATTGGAATGGCTAAGACTGCTACTTCTGCTTACGAAGCCTTTGATTTAGGTATCTTTAGGAAGGGAATTGACAGGGTAACTATTAACAATAATCGTTTGATTGCTGATGCTAAGGAGCGAGTTATTGAAATGGCTGATGCCGGCTATGTACAACCTATTCCTCGAAAGGATATTAAAGTATTAGGACGTGCTGGTTTAGGAATGGTTTATGCAGGAGCAAATAGTATGTTATCAGGCAATTATATTTCCGAACACGACCAAAAAATTTCCCAGAAACTTGGCTGGATTCTTTGTGGTGGAGATTTATCGGCACCTACACTAGTTTCGGAACAATATTTATTGGATTTGGAACGAGAGGCATTTCTTTCTCTTTGTGGGGAGAAAAAGACTTTGGAGCGTATTCAATATACGCTTAAGACAGGGAAACCTTTAAGGAACTGAGTATCTTTGAATTTATTGAGTGGCAATCAAATAGAATGAAACTGTTTTTCCTTTATATAATGTCTGTATTATATGTTGTGGCAGGCATCAATCATTTTGTGAATAATTCATTTTATGAGCGAATGATTCCATCATGGCTACCATCTCCTGTTGTAATAAATTATCTTAGCGGTTTATGTGAGATAATTTTCGGACTGTTATTAATTCCTGTCGCTACAAGAGTAATTGCTGCATGGTTGATTATTGCACTACTTATAGCGGTTTTTCCTGCAAATATTCAAATGATGTTTAATTACAAGCATTCCGGAAATCCTCAATTATGGATAACTATCGTGCGGTTGCCAATCCAGATTGTTTTAATATGGTGGGCTTGGATTTACACCAGGTCATAAATATCCGTTCGAAAAAATATAACGGGTAAAATATCAGGAATAAATATGAACCGAATTTCCTGTGACCGCTGCATTGAATAATTGTAAAGCAACAGTTGCAGGTCCTGTAACAACACCTCCAGTATTATTGAACACGCTGCTGTGGCAAGGACAATAAAAATCATTTTGTTGCAATTGATAAATAACATTGCAACCAGCATGAGTGCAGGCTTGGGCAACAGCAATATATGAATTTGTCGAAGTCTTCGCTATAACTACTCCGTTCGAATAAACATAACCACCACTCTGGTTTAATGCAGAATAATTTGGGTCCGTGAGCAGGAATGTAAAATTAACATTAAGTTTTGTTGGTGTCGGATTATTAGCTTGTTTAGAACAACTTTGTAATGTGTCGATAAAAGTAATCGCAGCAGCTCCAATTCCAAGCTTAATTAAAAATTCTTTTCTATCCATAAAGCAACTTATTTCACAAAATAAAATTATTCTTACGACTTAATAACAAGCAAAAGGATTAAGTTAAAATTGGTTAATCTTTAAATAGTAGAGTAAAGAAAAGCTTGGGATAATAAATCAGGCTTTCGCTATAATATTTCCAATGGCGTTGTCATAGCTTTCTTTTATTTCCTCAATATTTCCGAAGAGGTCATCATCAACAAAAATTTCTCCGGTTGTTACTAATCCTAAACTGTGAAATTCAACATTGGAGTGCTTCATGAAATCTATAAATGCATCGTCTTTATCGGGATCAACTGAAACTACTACACGGCTTTGGGCTTCACCAAAAAGAAAAGCGTCTTTTCGGATTTCATCATCGCTGTCTATTTCGAAACCTAAATAATTCGGCATCGAAGATTCGAGTAAGGTGATGTATAATCCACCATCAGAAACATCATGAGCAGATTGGATAAGTTTATTTTTTATCAATTGTTTAACAACATTCTGAACTTCATATTCTTTATCAAGATCAAAATACGGAGCTGGAGAATTTTTGATATTGTGATAAGAAGAAAGATATTCGGAAGAGGAAATGTCATTCTTTGATTCTCCAATTAAATAAATACGGTCATAAGGTTTTTTGAAATCAAGTGTCATCCTGTTTTCTTTATCTAATAATCCAAGCATTCCGATGGTAGGAGTGGGGAACACAGGACCCTCGTCAGTTGATTGATTATAGAAACTTACATTCCCACCTGTGACGGGCGTTTGAAACTTAGTACATGCTTTGCCCATTCCTTTTATTGCATGAACAAATTGCCAGTAAACTTCCAGATTGTAAGGATTTCCAAAGTTAAGACAATTTGTAATTGCTGATGGTTCTCCTCCAGCGCATACAATATTTCTAGCTGCTTCTGAAACTGCTATTGCTGTTCCTGTTTCCGGATCAGATTGGACATAACGAGCATTGCAATCCACTGTTAACGCAAGAGCTTTTGTTGTTCCCTTAATATTTATTATTGCAGCATCGGCAGGTTTATTAGTGCTCATGTTAACTGTTCCAACCATTGAATCGTATTGATTATAAACCCAACGTTTTGAAGCAATGTTAGGATGAGATGTTAGATGGTTTGCAACCTTAACTAAATCTTCCGGAATGGGAACAGTATTTATATCAAAGGATTTATTTAACGCAATGTATGCCGGCTCTTTGTAATCACGTTTATATATTGGCGCACCTCCTCCAAGAACAAGAACATCGGCAGGAACATCGGCACATAACTCACCATGCATGTAATATCTTAAATGATCACCTTCAATCACCTCGCCAATGATAGCGCAATTCAAATCCCATTTATCAAAAACTTTTTCAACTTCAGCTTCCCGACCTTTTTCAACAACTATTAACATCCGTTCTTGTGATTCGGAAAGAAGAATTTCAAAAGGTTGCATGTTTGCCTGACGGGTAGGAACTTTATCCAAATCTATTCTCATCCCATGTTTTCCCTTTGCTGACATTTCGGAAGTGGAACAGATAATACCGGCAGCCCCCATATCTTGCATTCCGATAACAGCACCTGTTGCTATTACTTCGAGTGTTGCTTCTAATAATAATTTCTCTTGGAAAGGATCTCCTACCTGAACCGATGGAAGTTTATCTGCCGAAGCATCAGAAATATCTTCGGAAGCAAATGTAGCTCCATGAATACCATCTTTCCCCGTTGCTGAACCAACAATATAAACTGGATTACCAACACCATAGGAAATAGCTGAAACGGTTTTTCCAACTTCAACTATGCCTACAGACATTGCATTGACCAAAGGATTAATATTGTAACATTCATCAAAGAAAACTTCTCCACCAACAGTTGGAACTCCAAATGCATTTCCATAATCACCGATACCTTTTACAACCCCTTTTAATAACCATTTTGTTTTATCCGAATTGATATTTCCAAAACGAAGGGAGTTTAATTGAGCAATCGGACGAGCACCCATTGTGAATATATCTCTGTTAATTCCTCCCACACCTGTTGCTGCACCTTGATAAGGTTCTAATGCAGAAGGATGGTTATGCGATTCTATCTTAAAAGCGCAGGCAAGTCCTTCACCTATAGCAACCAGACCTGCGTTTTCCTCCCCTGCTTCAGCAAGCATATGCGGTCCTTTCTTTGGCAATGTTTTAAGCCAGGTAATTGAGTTTTTATAAGAGCAATGCTCTGACCACATCACTGAAAAGATGCTTAACTCAGTGAAGTTGGGCGTTCGTCCTAAAACTTCTTTGATGCGTTCAAATTCTTCAGGGATAAGACCTAATTTCTTTGCTGTTTCTAATGTCGGGAGGGAGGTTTCTGTGCTAGCTGTCATTTAATTTATTTGTTAGGCTGCAAAGATAGGAAAAATGTAAAAGGTATAGAGAAAATGGCAGATGAATGCCTAAAGAGGGAGATTATGTTTAGATTTGCGATTCAATTTATCAATCAAAATCCATCGAAATGAGAAATAAACCATTCTTGATAGCTTTTCTGTTGTTCATCCATGTTGCTTTTTGGTTTATTTTGAAACCTGCGCCTCCGTTTTCTGATGATAAAGTTTACGCTTTGAATGCAGAAACTATGGTTGAGGGTCATTATCACCTTTTAGAAAGCCCTAAGAATCATCGGTTGACTGTAATTGCTCCCACTGCATTATTTATTAAGTTATTTGGCGAAAATCCATTTACAGTCAGCCTGTGGACATTGCTTTGCAGTCTTATCACTATCACTTTTCTTTTTCTTTTCCTGTCAAAATATGCATCTATCGAAATCGCTTTTACAGCATCTTTTCTTATCGCATGCAATAATCTTCAGATAATTTATTCGGCGGCATTGTTTCCGGATGTGATAGTTGCATTGTTTGCCTTTTTAGTTATTGAGAGAGTTTATATCTCTCGAATAAATAACACTGCCAAAATCAGAACCGCTATCGAAGCAACTATATTTTTCTACATAGGATTCTTAGCCAAGGAAATTATCCTCATCATTTTACCTTTCATCCTCTTTCTTTTCATTGCAGATTTAAGAAAGAAAATCAACATTGCATTCTGGACTAAGTTTTTCATCACCTTGATTTCAGGTGGAATAATTTTAAACGGAATTTATTTCATCACCACCGGCGATATAAACTTCATCTATCATTGCATCAACAAAAATCATAACGAGGTGTTTGCAATCTTCTCCAATGAAGAGCTCATCAAACGATTCACTTATCAACCAATAACATTTTTATTTCAAAATGTGGGATATTCCATTTTACTTCTCTTCTTTTTTAGTTTTATTATTTATAATGTAAGGATTACATATCCCAATGATGAATTACCAAGACCGATAATACCAAAACCACATCTGATAAAATTCTTTACCACCTATTTCCTCGTATTGCTGGCAACCTACTGGTGGATGCCGACATCATTCAATCATCTGTCACCCATATTACTTTTTGGATTTGAGAGGATGTGGATGATGCTTTTAATTCCATTAGCAATTATTGCAGCTTATATAATAGTAAAAGCAGTGGAGGAGGAGGGAAGCCGGAAAGGATTGCTTATTATTTCTATAATATTTACCCTTACTGCCAATGCTTATGTTTCGTTGGTTGTTTATAACAGGGCAATGATGTTCCTCTTGTTTTCATTCGGCGCAATAGCCGGAATCTTCCTGAAAGAACGAACAAAACTGAATAAACAAATAATATTAACCATTGTACTGCTTCCCGTTTTTCTGATTGCTTTATATCTTGCCTGGCAAAATTCGGGTTGGAGATAGGGGAGAAAACTGTTCTCTTGAGTTTAGATTTGACAACTTTCAAAAAGTTGTCAAATCTTTATTTTCAAAATAATTAGTTCAATCGAATAACTTTTAGTTATTTAGCATGATTATAATTCGAACATGAACGACGTAGAAAA
>Ga0206937_10244_pt1 | contig 12438 bp, 12 predicted proteins | sample Alteio_BWOrgHeat_11_FD_152923 | JGI IMG/M metagenome (GOLD analysis project Ga0206937, IMG submission 152923) | Enriched cells from forest soil in Barre Woods Harvard Forest LTER site, Petersham, Massachusetts, United States -... | ecosystem: Environmental > Terrestrial > Soil > Temperate forest >... | reverse complement strand
TTTTCCAATAAACTGAAAAATCACAACATTATCGATATTTATCCAATTTTACCTTCACTGGCATGCATTTTCAAAGTCTGGAAATCATTACAAATCGATGGGATAACGAAGTGGTGCTAAAGACACCGACGGCAAGTTCGAATGGAATTGTCATTTCACTTCCGGATGTACACGAGCGAATGACTACCGAATGGCTGTACGAACTACCAATAGCTAAAACGTGCGTTGCATTTGCTACGTGGATTAGCCATAAAGACAACACGTCTTGGCAGCTTTTACTAGTGCAGGGTCGGCATTGGTCGGAAAACCGTTCGTTTCCAGATGTACCGAGTTGAGAATGACTTTTATAGTCGATTATTTCTTTTTATTAAATAAATTTCTCTCAAAATGAATTTGCATCCTCAATGAAGGTTAATTTTTGAACTATTCAATTACTTTAATCAAAAAGTCACTTTCGCATTTCTAATATTTCATGCGATCTTGATACATATGCCAACGTGGAGGATGGTTTGAGATGCGTCTAACAAGTCTACTTAAATAGGCGCTATCAGAGAAACCTAATTCCATTGCAACGGCTGTTAATGGTTTTCCATTTCGGAGCAACAAACATGCACGTCCAATTCGTTGTTCAAGAATATAACGAACTGGTGTTATTCCAAATGTTGATCTGAAAATTCGCGTCAAATGGTCACTTCCTCGTCCAATATCTTGTAGGGCCTTGGGTAGAGAAGGTGTTTGGGAAACTGGTAAAACAGCAATTCGATCCAAGCACTCTCTTACTCGTTCTGCTAGGGCTCGAATTGGTGTTTCGTTATCTTTTGTGTCAACGACAAGGATCTTTACCAGAATTTCCAACAACAATGATCGCGCTCGAACGGCGCCCAATGCTCCTCCTCTTGACCAGAATCTGGTTAGTTCATATTGCATTTCAATAAGCGAATCATCGTGTAGTTTACCGCTAGTAAATATACTTGGAGCCCATTTTGGTGCCGGGCTGATGTCCTTCATATCAACTTTTGTGCCATAAGTGAAAAGCGAATTCAGAGTATGGGAGGTCGGAAACCAATCAAAATGGATCCAGCATCGTTTTTTACCTGTTGCCTCCCCCCGACAGGTATGAGGAACATTGCTTGGAACTAGTGCCCATGCTGGTCCGTCTAAATTCAATTCAGTTGAATTGGAAATAATCGAGCCGTGAAATCCACGACCCACGAGAAATAATTCATGATCATGAAGAATACGAAGTGGGTCGTCCCATTTCCAAGTTTGTAGCCCATTTCCTGCTGTATGTATAACAGGAGCCGCCTGTTCCCACCAAGGTAATTCAATGGCCATGCCAAGTTATACCATTAATTTTTAGGATATACTACTGAAAAAATGTTAAAAAATTCCATTACTGGAATCACTATTCATTTCCACAAGAACAAATAATTTTTCAAATTACTGTGAAATTAAGCACCAATTATTTAATTGGATACGATTATGGCTAATGCCATTTATAATATTAAAATTCAAATTTATTTTAAATCGTAATTGATTTTTTCCCTAAGTAGTTCGTTAGCCTTCAGCTGCATTCAATTCTTAGTCAGTCGCATTTTATGATCATAATGGCTAAAACGGAAAAATGCAAGTATCGCGGAAATCCACGGTGACGAAACAGAAAGCAATTGTTACTCTAATGCCGGAAGAAATGTCTAAAATAAATTCATGCTAAATAGAAATTTCATGAATATTAAAATTGATCGATAGAAGCAGGGGCTATCAGCTGAATTGAGTTATTATGGTAAATATACCCTTTATCAACTTTAGATGAAACAAGGCTTCGAGGATAATCGCATGACATCAACTATGACGTACGCTCAACTTGGTCGCGCTGGATTGCGCGTCAGTCGCCTTTGCCTAGGCACAATGAATTTTGGTCCATCCACTACTCCCATAGATAGCCATAAAATATTGGATCGAGCACTCGATTTAGGAATAAATTTTATTGATACTGCCGATGAATACGGTTGGAAACTTGGAGAGGGCTGGACTGAGTGTATTGTCGGTGATTGGATTGCGCAGGGTAAAAAGAGACGTGAAAGCATAGTACTTGCAACCAAAATGCACAATCCTACCGGCTACGGCACAAATGACCGGGGATGTTCCGCCTACCATATTCGCTCGGCATGTGAAGCGAGCCTCAAAAGATTAAAAACAGATCATATTGATTTGTATCAATTTCATCACATAGATCGCCTTACACCGTGGGACGAGGTATGGCAGGCAATGGATCAATTGGTCAGAGAAGGAAAAATTCTCTATGTCGGATCAAGCAATTTTGCTGGCTGGCATATCGCTACCGCTTGTCAGGAAGCACGTTCTCGTCACAGCTTTGGTTTAGTGAGTGAACAAAGTAAATATAGTCTTTCATGCAGGACGGTTGAGTTGGAAGTGCTGCCATCATGTAGACATTATGGAGTTGGAGTTATACCTTGGAGTCCACTGGATGGAGGTCTTTTAGGTGGGGTATTGGAAAAACAAAACGGCAAGCGAAGAGCTAGTGTTGAAATGCAGGCTCGAATCGAAAAATTTCGTCCACAATTGGAACGTTGGGAGGAATTATGTCGCAACCTTCATGAAGCACCTGCTGATGTGGCTCTTGCCTGGTTGTTGAATAACCCAGCGGTAATTTCGCCAATTATCGGACCTAGAACTATCGAACAATTGGAGCAAGTCCTAAATGCATTGACGATAAAATTAAATGCGGAGACTTTAAAATCCCTTGACGAGATTTGGCCTGGGCCGGGCGGACAAGCGCCCGAAGCCTATGCTTGGTAATGCAAATGGCCATTATGTGGTACCCGGCATTGGTTCCGCCTGCCTTTTTTCTCGGAGTATTTTTCAGGGACAATCAGTAAAATTTCCTTCATAATGAGGTAAAGTTATTGGCACTTCCATTTTATCAAAAAAGGAAAATGATTTTTTCAACTTTGTTATTTTTAAGATGTAAATGACGACATGGGATCATTCATCTAATGCTGTGTTTCTTCCTTTTGATTGCGCGCCAAGACTGAGGGGACTAGCCCTAATGTAACGACAAGGAGCAATACTAAAATTGCGTCCCCAAAAATTAAGGTATCGTAGGCTGTCAGCATTGAACCGGCAATTTTCCAATGTTCATTTAAGATTCCAAGCTTTATCGCAACTGCGCTCAATAGACCTGAAAGACCTGCGCCGGCTAATTGAAGCGTGGTACACAATCCGGTAGAAAGACCTTTGTTCGATGAAGGGACGAGAGCCAGCATTTCAGTTGATACTGCGACTGAAACGCCAGCAGATGCAACACCATATAGAAAATTTTGTAGACCCATCCATAAAATATTTGGAATCGTAAGAAATCCTCGACATAAGACGGCTATAAAAAGAATTGCAAAACAGGCATGACACATGAGAAAAACAGGACGTGTGCCAATTCGGTCAACCAATTTACCGCTCACGTAAAAACTCAATACTGCTCCAATGCCTAGTAAACAACCCATGCTAACAACGGCAATGTCGCTATATCCTGTGGAGTAGCGTTCGATTAACGGAAGAAGCGTTACAGCATTTTCAGTGACTAAGGTCAGGAGGAAAACGTAGCAGCAGAAGCCTGCATAGCCTGGAATGTGAATTACATGCAAAATTGCGGGTATAATTCGCGGGAGGTCTGTGGAGGATTCACGTGCAGATGGAATGGCGCGCATTAAGACAACTCGATAGAACATTCCAATGGTAATTACGATAAAAATGATTTCGAGTGGATAGATTCCATGCCCTAAACTTAAAATGAACGTGCTTATTATCCCAAAAATAAAACCACAAAATCTCCAGCTCAATCGAAGCTTGCCAAAAAAACTGCCGCGCATGTATTTTGGTACCAGTGGATCGAGAAGCGCATACCATGAAGCAGTGCTCATGCTTACGCCGATCGAATAAGCGATAATACCTACAACCACTGGAAGCAAGATAGAACGACCATGCCATCCACTCCAACCCAAGGTACAGATGAGGACAAAGCCGAAAGTCGAAAGAGAAAATCCACGGATCATCATTAATCGATGATTCCGTTTACCAAAATGTGCAAAAGGTAGAATCAGCAGAGGCTGAATAATCGAAGGTAGCGAAAGTATCAATAGAGAGCTTGCACCACCGAAACCAACCTTGGCCAATAACAAAAGTAAAAGTCCATTAGAGAAGGCTAGTCCACCTAAACTACCGACCATTTGTCCAAGAATTATTGCATTCATTCCCTTTTTTTGCAATATCGATGGCAACGCATATTCATCGACGGATGATTTAGGCGAAGCAGAGCCTGACGAGACTCCCTCACTCGCGCTTTGATTAGGTACATGCATTTCACTCATGCGAGCATATCAATGTATATATATGATTCTTTCATCAGATATAGTATCCGCGTTTGATAATTCATATCTACCATGGTTTTTTCGAGTGGCGATCTGGTCAAGCCGGAGATAATGTTGATTTCGCGTATTTGTTTCAGGCAAGACTGTTTATCTCAAGCACAAACGAGAAAATCACGAATAAACAAGGAGGAAAAACCGAAGGAATTGTGAATATAATAGCTATCCGGGCCACGAAGTTCCTTGCGCTGCAGGTTTTGTGCTAAGGAAATTAGTAATCAGGGAAGAACTGGCAATGTCAAATGGTATATTTGCTAAGCGAAGCGTAAAATTCGGCTAGCTAATTTTTTAGCGACAGGAGTTAGTTCAGCTATACGAATTTCTAATTATGTGGCATTGGCAGGGGGCCGACAACTGGGGGGTGCCATATTTTCACCTGGTTATCTGAGATAAAGGCCAACAGTTGACCATTGGGACTCCATGTTGGGTTTCGAGGAATTGCGAATTCGGCTTTCGAACATGCCGCTGTCAAGGGACGGCAATTTTTCCAGAATACAATCAATCGATGTGGATTTTTATTCGACTCTTTCCGATCACAATTCACCAGTAGTGCCAGGCGGTCTGCGCAATATTTTGGATAGGGAACAAGATCACTAGCGTCCCAATTGTTTTCAAGCTGAGCTTCTGATGTAATATTCTCGATTTGGTTCTCAAAACTAATGGTCCACAGACCATGATGAGGATTTATTTTTCCTGAGGAATAAAAAAGTGTGGGGAGATAATCCACAATCAAGATCATCTGGGACGAGGGTAGAAGTAAGACGGCACCTCGTTGAGGCCAGTATTCTGGACGGAATGCAGGAAGGGCAATCAAATGTTGATTTACAACATCGATCAAGAAAAAATCGAGAGTCTTGGCTTGCCAACTTCCCCAAGGAGCCCCATCTGCGTATCTCCATGTATGAAAGATGGCGGATAGGATACACTGTCCTCTAGAATCTGCACATCTTGGAAATAGGTCCCCATTTTGTGCGAGATCCGTTATTGTAATACGGGAATTGGACAACGATCCCTGTGGAGATGCCGCATTGTAAAGCAATAATGTATTTAATTTTGTTGCTGGTTGATCTTGGTGCTGGAGGTTACCACCCGGACCATTATTTGGTGGTTCGAGGTGCGGATGAGGCATATCTTTCGGATCGCTGGTCAGAATTTTATCAGACGGAAGATTCCATCTAAGAGGCCAGTGAATATCCGGGCCACCGGGTTCTTCGCCAATTTCAAGGACACGATTGTATATTTTATTGACTGCGCAAGCTTTTGTCGAAGTGTCGTAGGTCCAATTGGTCATTTGGGCGAGCATGCTGGGTTGATTACGCCCACATTGTCCATACTCAAAATTTAGTCGATTGTGATTATCCCAAGATGTGACCCATAAAACCATTTTTTCTTGTTCATTTGGAGAAGGGCCAAGAGGGATTTTCGATTCGACGCCATCGGATTGCAATAAATGAAGTTCGTACGCATTGCCAGTATCCGTGGCTTGCGCGTAGGCTAACCAGTGCCCATCTTTTGAGGAAAGGGGCTGAGAGGCATGCGGACTAATTATTCGTAGATGTGCATGCTCTGTACCGGCATTTTCGATCACTCCTAGTCCATCATCGCTATAGCATACGATGAGATTTTCTTCCATAATGAAAAGGCGTGTTGGAACGGAGGCTTTAACGTCAGCAAACAGCAGTTGTGTTGTTAGCGGTGATTTTTCAGAGCAGTTCGATCGAAAAATTCGATATCCGTTCGAAGGAGATATAGAACGTATGTAAAGGACAGCGGTATTATCAACAGTCCAAACCAGTGGACCCTGCTGTAAAATGACCAAAGGGGAAATATCGGAGCTGTCGAATGAGGATAATTTTCCGTCTAAATGCAAGACATTTGGACCAATAGTCTTTGAATCAGAACTCCTTTCCGAATTTTCAGGCACAAAATCTTGTCCTGTGGCATTGACACATACGGTCAAACAAACTATCAGGGGAAAACCAAGTTTCGAGGCCGCATTATGGAGTATGGAAATGCTGATAAGTAATTCAGTTACAAAACGAAATGGGTGAACAAAAAGGAACAATTTAGGAAGATTCATGACGTAATTAGACGGTGAACTCCCATTAAAGATCCATTCTATTTTTAATACGAGCGAATAAGGATGGACCTAATAGTAATTATTAGATTTCATTTCATTCTCTATTTGGAGAACTTTCGCCTGCCCATAATAAGGCGCGATTGACGATAATTCTAAAGCTCTGGTTTTCGAAGGCGCTGGGTCCATGTCCGCTCTGGAGGTAAACGATTCGGCCTAGACCAAGAGATCGAGTCCATGCCAAGAATGGGTGCGACATGGGATGACTAGTACCAAGAAGTGGGTGGATATCAGCGCTAACATAATACTGATGGTAGCATTCGTCATGAAGATCAAAATTGGTTAAACCTGCTGTAATGGGATGTTTACGGTCTAAAATCTGTACTTGCATGTCTGCCATGACTGAAGTCGATGGCCCGATCTCAACACCATTAAATTCGCACCGCGACATCGAATAATAACCACCGATAAGATGAGGGTAGTCAGTCCATTCAAGATGGTTGTAGATTGCATGATGCATGACAACCAAACCCATGCCTTGTGAAATAGCAGATTTAAGCCGTTGTTGAGATTTTGTCGAAAATTGCTGTGCAAAATCATAAAACCAGAGCACTTGCGGCAGTGGCTGGTGTTCGTCTGCTAGCGACTCAGAGCCGTGCGGCTGCTCCATAATGCTTAGATCGATATCTGATAATGAATCCAGCAATCCTTGAAAAGATGTCTGATCAAAAGGATGTCCGCCTGTGAATAATTTAACTAATGTAGGTCGGTTCATGTGCTCCATGCCCGAAGTCGTTCTGCCGAAATGCACATATTCTCATGTCCGGCTACTTCCAATGTCGTCGGCCCAGAAAAACCGATATTGCACAAGGCGTCTACGATACTTCTGATTCCAATAACTCCATCACCAAGCGGAATGGATCCCATACCACATCCAAATATGGTGCCACGACGCTCGGTCCATTCATTACCCATGTCCTTCCAGTGTACATGACGTATACGAGTGTGGAAGGTATCGATGAATGCGAGCGGATCTCCACCGCCTAACCACGAATTGCCAGTATCGAGGTTTATTCCAATGGTTTTTTCATGCCCGAGTGTATCGAGTATTGCTTGCATGCCCTCAACGCTGTCGGTGATTTCTCCATGAGGTTCAAGCAGGATTTCGATACCGAATTCTTCAGCCCACCGAATAGGTTCGTGAAGACGGTCCGCAATCAAGAGGAGTTTTTGGTCTCTAGTCAATCGTTTGCCGAAATCACTCCGTGGCTCGCCTTCAGTCGTAATCACCTGTTTTACCCCAAGAAGGTTCGCTAAACGAATGGCTTTGATGATTTCATGTGTGCTGTAAGTGTCGGGGCTACTCGGATCTAAAAGATTCGCATGGGCACACACGCTGGTGAGTTCAAGGCCTGTGGATTGAAGCATTTCTCGGATAGTAGCAGGGTGGCTTTCCAAGCTGATCGAAGCAGAAAATCCATATTCACAACCAAGCGTGGCTCCATCATGATTATCAGTCAGGTCGGCATGATTAAATCCCATTTCACGAATGAGTTCAAATTGACGTTTGAGAGGCGAAAAGGGCTGTACCAAAGCAAAGCAGCCAATGATCATGCTTCACCCGCCAATTCGACATCGAGCAACCGTCTCGCTGCCGTAGAAAGATGCCGACATGCATCTGGTCGAAAATGTTTTCGTTGATCCAGCCAAGGAGTATTTTCGCGTCCTTGATAATATACGTGGACTAATCGACGTGTTGAGCCATCCACATTTATATTACCAGCGTGCCATAGATGTGCATTGAAGAAGAATGCAGAACCGGCTTTAGCGACTAATGTGATTTCACCGGGTAAATGCTCGTTTTGTTCTTTGGGAGGCATGCCAAGGCGACGATGTGAGCCAGGGACTAGCCTCGTAGAGCCATTGCTCGGAGTAAATTCATCGAGGAAAATGCATACGGCAAATCCCGCATATGGCTGATCGTTATTGTCACGCGCCGAACAATCGAGATGGTAACTCTGATAACCGCCGCCGGGCAGAGGATCACGCCCACTCATGGCGCCGAGCCGAAAGTCACGTCCCAATACATGCCATGCGGCAGCAAGTGCAATTGGGTGGGTCCACAGCCAATACCATATTTCACCTTTATTGACCAAATTACCGATCCTACGAGCACCAGCCTCTTGATGATGATCTTTCCCAGCATCAATTCCTTCATCGCGTATGACCGCCTCGTAAGCGTTACGTAGGGTTTCAAGCATGGTGCCTGTAATAAAATCAGGAATAATTAAGTAGCCCTCGTTATCTAGGCAATCCGTTTGTCTAGGGCTTAGAAGGTCCCTGCCAACATGTAGATCTTCAAGCATTCGATGAGCACCGGAATGAGAATTCATAGTCAGCATAAAGCATAGCCTCCATCTTGCATTTTTGCAGTCTAGAATGCACCCTTAGGGATTGCGTTCACGGCATCGCAGTGGTAAATTTTATACATGTACGTCGTTGAATCCTGTGCCATCTACAGTTGAAGTTAGTTCTCAGGAGAGGTTCATGACTACATCACCGGCGAGACTCTTCAGTGATGGGAGTAGTAGAATCCGGGCCGACACCTGCCAGCCGTTGAAGGCTGCAATGGCACGAGGGGATGTACGAGTAGGTGCTTTCTCGCGACGAAGTTATCCTGGGATCCGCCTTCCAGATCGTTCTCTGCGAGAAATATGTTCAATAGGTGTATGGGATGCAGATGAACCCCAGCAATGGGGATTAGACTGGCATTGCAATGAGGGTATTGAGCTAACCTATCTGATACAAGGTAGATTATCATTCTCTGTAGGTGATGAAGTCCACATTCTCAAACCCGGTCAACTAACTGTCACACGACCATGGCAACCCCATCGTGTTGGTGATCCTAATGTCGAATCTTCGCGTCTGTTTTGGTTAATATTAGATGTCGGCGTGCGCCAACCTGACCAGAAATGGCGGTGGCCACGTTGGCTAGTATTTTCTCCGGATGAACTAACTCGGTTGACCACACTCCTTTCTCACAATGAACAGCCAGTTTGGGATGCCGATCCAGAACTCGGAACCTGTATTGAGCCAATGGTTCGACGATTGCTAGATTCGGAACATCAAATGGATGAGACACGGTTAAAGCTATCTATCAACGAACTACTCATTGCACTCCTCACCATGCTCGCAGACCGGAAAATTCCATTGAATCGTGAATTGACCAGTTCGAGACGCACTGTCGAATTGTTTCTTGAGAAACTGAGCAGTTTAGCGTCTGAGGAATGGGATTTGCCGAAAATGGCCGCTCATTGTGGTCTTGCACGGAGTAGATTTACTCATTATTGCCATCAACTGGTCAATATGACTCCTATGGATTTCTTAACCAGGTGTAGAATTAAACTGGCTAAACAAAGACTTATTGCGCAATATGAGAAATCGATCACGAATATCGCATTTTCTTGTGGGTTCCAATCAAGTCAGTATTTTGCCACAGTTTTCAGAAAAGCTCTTGGTGTTTCTCCAAGAGAATATCGATTGAAATATAAGGGCGCCTCAATCGATTCTTCTGAAGGGTAAATCATCCTTTTTAACATCATCTCCGAAAAGTCAGAAATACTCGATAGGAAAATCCATATAAGCAATAGTGTTCGACATGGCGGCTAGCCCATTTTAAGCAAGATCAGCTAGGGGAATGTAATGCTACAACGTGTGACGGCGAATCAGATTAATCAGTATCGAGATCAAGGATTTATCATTATTCGAGATTTTCTCACTCCAAATGAAGTTAGGGACCTAACCTTAGCGGTTGAGAGAGGAATAGAGATTACTCGTAAAACCATGGGGCGAAATAAAGTCGTTGGCGGCAATTGGGAGGAGGGTAATGATGGGTACTTCGATAGCATCTTCTTTCAACGTATCAATTTGTGGAAAATTGAGAAGACAGTACGACGTTTCATGGCTGGCCCTGAGATTGGACGTATAGCCACAGAATTGGCGGGAGTTGATGGATTGCGCATATGGCATGATCAGACTCTGCAGAAACAACCCTGGTCGAATCCTACAAATTGGCATTTAGATAATCCGTATTTTTCATATCATTGCCAAGGCACCATTTCAGCATGGATTGCCCTCGATGATGCCACTGTCAGAAATGGCTGTCTGCACTATCTCCCTGGATCTCATCGCATAGCACGATGGGATAATGTAGAGATCGGTCCGAGCATGAATGGACTTTTTAAAATATATCCAGAACTTGCCACCATTGAGCCCGTAGTTGCGGAAATGTCTGCCGGTTCATGTGCTTTCCACGATGGGTTACTTGCCCATGCCGCAGGTCCCAACATGACCCCGCATTGGAGAAGGGCCATGACATGCGCCTATATGCCAATCGGTTCGACTTTTAACGGTCAAGCGAACATTCTCTCCGCCGAACGCCTATCAATGCTGAAGGTTGGTGACAGCTTGGATGACGATGCGGAAAATCCCTTGGTTTGGAGAATTCCAGCTGCCTCTCATGGCTGAAAGGCTTAAGAAGTTCAGACAGGCCGAGCTGGACATTTCATGCTTTACAGCAGCATAAAGATGTGAGCCTAGCGCGGGCCAATCTTCTCAATTTGATCGAAGAAAGCCTCGAATTCTCCTGGCATATGGGAGATTCAACTCCGGTATCGCTCCCCCATGACACTGGCTGGAGGACCTTGCCTTATTTAGTTACAGCATATTGCGATGCTGAGGGGCTTTTGGCGGTTTCAGGACAAGGGGTGATGCATGGGAAAAACAATGCCATCTGGGTACCACCTGGAATTCGTCATCGGTGCGCCCTAGTCAAGGGAGAGGGGATTAGTCATTGGTCATGTACTTCATTTCGAATTGCCGGTTGCCTTGATCTTTGTGCATTGCTGGAGACCCCATTTGTTCTTTCTTCGAATTCGGGGAAAAGAATTGGGAATATAAATCAAGAACTCGCCTACTTGAGCCGACAATCACCAGATTTACGTCATGTCATTCGGCGCAAGGAACTCGGATTTTCAATGCTCTTGGCCGGAATCGAAGTCTCTCGATGGCGTAGCGAAAGCCATTCCCTAGCGATTGAGGCACAAAGACTAGCATCGGTCTTGTCCCATATTGAAGCGAATTTATCTAAACCCTTGCGAGTGGCCGAGCTTGCTAAGCGGGCTGAATTGTCTTCGCCGCGTTTCTATGCAGTATTCCGATTGGCGACAGGGACTTCACCGCATGCCTATCTGCAAAAATTACGTCTTCGAAAGGCACAGGAATTGCTTATTTCGAGTCCTCTTTCTGTTGCTGAAGTCGCATCTCGTGTAGGCCACGAAGATCAATTCTTCTTTAGTCGCTTATTTCGTAAAAAATGCGGAATAAGCCCTTCGAAATACAGGGAATCACTTTCAAATGGTTTTGTATAAAAATTACTTTGATGGAGAACAAAAAGATTCACGACGACTGAGCATTTTCCGCTTCACTATTTCCTGGCTCAAGTGGGAGCTAACGCGTGACAATATGTGGACAGACAGGGGGGAATTAGTACCTCGAATTTTTTGCAATTCTCGAACAAGGAAATCCATTTCAGAGACCACCTATGCATCATTGATTTTATTTATCCCAAATGATCAATGGCCCATCGATTTTTCGAGCATGCTCAGTCTATCAATCGACATGTTGATCTTAAATCGCTATCAGGAAAATGCCTCGTTTTGTCGCATAATCCTGGGACACGGAATGTAATTCCCCTTACCTCGGAGTAAATGCTAGACGCTTTGTCCCGGCTGCTCGACAAGCTGCCTCTACTGTGCCCTCAAATCCTGCGAGGTCCCTCTTCTCTGGCCCATCAGCCATTCGATATGGCACAACCTGCACCTGGGCGAACAACTCGAAAAAGAAGCGAGTGGTGATCAT
>Ga0206937_10285_pt1 | contig 12497 bp, 10 predicted proteins | sample Alteio_BWOrgHeat_11_FD_152923 | JGI IMG/M metagenome (GOLD analysis project Ga0206937, IMG submission 152923) | Enriched cells from forest soil in Barre Woods Harvard Forest LTER site, Petersham, Massachusetts, United States -... | ecosystem: Environmental > Terrestrial > Soil > Temperate forest >... | reverse complement strand
TGGCATTCGGGTTTGGTTGCTGAATACCTTATTGAAGAGTTTGCACGCATCCCGGTAGAGGTTGAATATGCATCGGAGTTCCGATATAGAAATCCGGTTATTGGAGAGGAGGATATCGTTATCGCCATTTCTCAATCGGGCGAAACTGCTGATACTTTGGCTGCCATCGAACTTGCAAAATCTAAGGGTGCTTTGATTCTCGGTATCTGCAATGTGGTGGGTTCATCCATTCCGCGGGCTACTCAGGCAGGGGCTTATACCCATGCCGGTCCTGAGATTGGGGTTGCATCTACCAAAGCTTTTACGGCGCAGGTGGCGGTGCTTACCTTGCTTGCTTTGCAAATCGGGTATAAAAAGGGCACTATCAGCCATTCACGATATATGACCATGCTGAGCGAACTGGAAAGCATTCCTTCAAAAGTGGAGAAGACGCTCTTGACCGATGACGTTGTTAAAAAGATTGCTGAGCAATTTAAAGACATGCGCAATTTCCTTTATTTGGGTCGTGGATATGGTTTCCCGGTGGCTTTGGAGGGTGCTTTGAAGCTCAAGGAAATATCGTATATCCATGCCGAGGGTTATCCTGCGGCAGAGATGAAACATGGTCCTATTGCCTTGATAGATGCCGAAATGCCTGTAGTGGTTATCGCCAATAAAAATGCAGCTTACGAAAAAGTGGTGAGCAATATCCAGGAGGTGAAAGCGCGAAAAGGAAAGATTATTGCCATCGTTACCGAAGGCGATACGGTTGTGAAAAACCTTGCCGATTATACCATCGAAATCCCTGAAACCGATGATGCCCTGGTGCCTTTGGTGGCAGTTATTCCATTGCAATTACTGGCTTATCATATTGCCGTGATGCGCGGTGCCAATGTTGACCAGCCCCGAAATCTTGCTAAATCGGTGACGGTGGAGTAACTCATCTCCCATGAAAAGAAAGATTCTATTTTGTTTGATAGCAGTTTGTTTCTTTTCAAAAACATTTTCTCAAAATATAGCTGATTCTATTAACTCCTCTGTTGTAAAGGGGATAATAAAAATAAATTATATCGAAGCTGTTGCTGGAGAATTTAGAGTTTCATTAGAAAAGGCAATCAGTCATAAATTAAGTTGGGAAACTGGCATTGGAATTATTTATGCTGAATATCCAGGCTTAATAACTTATGGTGATATTTCTCGTCAAATTGCGGATGGTGACTATTATAATTTACCGGATTTCAGTTATGATGGTGTTTCTCTAAGAGGAGGAGTTAAATTCTATACATCCAAAGTTAAAGAGAATTCAGGATTTTTCTGGAATCCTTTATTATTTTATAAATATATTTATAATAAGAATACAGATCTTCAAAATCTCACGGAAATAAACAATATTCATACAATTGGATTACAACTCTTATTTGGTTATAAATATTTAACGAAGGATAATTTCTATTTTGAGATTTATGGAGGTATCGGAATGAGAAAAGTTCTAATTATGACTAAATATCATGAAAACAATATGCCTGATAATAAAGAATCGAATAACTATTTATTATTTACTCCTCAATTAGGATATACTATCGGCTATAAACTTTTCAATAAATAATAACCAATCATCCCCTCCTAAAAAACCTCCCTATATATAAGGAGTGGAAAATCCCCTTCCCCTCCTTTCATCTCCCAAAAACCTATAATTCCCCTTAAAAACCCGATTCTATAGAACAATAAACCTATTCATTTTTGTTCAAATATGACTTGTCCGTCATTACCGGACAATTCTCATTTGTTTTAAGCCTAGTGGATTTACTTCAAAACCGCGTGGTTTTGGAGCAAAACCATGTAGCGGTCTGATAAACTCGCTATACATTGGGATAAATCCGGCTGACTTTGGAGTAGATTCGGCTGACTTATTTGTAAATCCAAGGGGTTTTATGTAATTTTGCTTTGTCCGATAATGACGGACAATGCAATATACTATAAAATTAACCCAATAATATCAAAAATAATTATGCCGAGACGCAACTGGATGCCCCGTAAAATAAGCGAAAGAGCCGCTTTACTAGAACATCTGGATATTTTATTAATAGAGTATCAGGACACGTTGGATATTACAGATGATGAGCTGGCGATGGTCCATCGGTGTAATGAAATGTTTAAGTATGCGATAAATGTTGCTGAAAGAATTACTACATTTTCAAAAGCAATATTCAGTTATCTGAAAGCACTCAATGAGGGACCTAAAGGAATAAGTATGATTACCGTTCCTGAATTAGGTGATTTAGGATTGCCTCCCGAAATTGCGCCATCAGATATATTTGGATATATCCGGAATTTAAGGGGAAGATTGCTGTTGCATAAAAACTACACTGAAGCTATCGGACTTGGATTGAAGTTTTTGGGAAAAGAACGAAATTTTAAAAAGGAATCTTATCAACCTATTTTAAAAACTAAGATAATGGGTCATCAGGTAAAAATAATTACAAGTACAGTTGATGTTCCTTATCATATCATTAGATATCGAATCATTGGAACTTCTGAATGGATTGGCAGTAAAAAGTTTGAGGGAGCAAAATTTATTTATGACCCTCAGATTATCTCTAAAAACAATGCTGAGGTGATTGAAATTTGTATTCAGGGAGTCATTAAAAATGTTGAAATCGGTAGCCCATCGGTTATAATAAAGGCTGTCGTCGAAATCAAACCTATTGAAAAGAAAAAGAGATAGTAATAGTTTTATTTCAAATATTTTCTGTAATTTTGTTCTACTTTAATAATTAAACTATCGTTAGATGAAAAAAATCCAGGTACCCTTTTTAATTCTGATTTCTTATTTTTTATTTCCCGCCACTCTTTGCTTTTCTCAGCCGCAAGGACAATGGACCTGGATGAATGGAACAAATACCCTCAATGCAACAGGGGTTTTTGGAACACAGGGGGTTTTTGCTCCTGCTAATACACCTCCGGGGCTTTATGAGTCGGTTCAATGGACAGATCATAATGGGCATTTCTGGATTTTTGGCGGATTAGGATGGAGCGACGTATGGCAATTCGACCCTACAATTAATCAATGGGCTTGGATGAAAGGTCCAGGACTTCAAAACCAGGTCGGCACGTATGGAACAATAACTGTTGCCTCGCCATTAAATAATCCGGGAGGGCGTGCTTTTGCCAGTATTACCTGGACAGATACGGCAAATAATCTATGGCTTTTTGGAGGTTTTGGTTCAGATGTTAATAATGCCACAGGATACTTGAGCGATCTTTGGATGTATAACATAGCCACCAATGAATGGACTTGGATGAGTGGACCAAATACTAATGGCGGAGTTGGGGTTTATGGTACTCTTGGAGTTGCTGCTCCTGCCAATATTCCTGGTGGAAGATGCGAAAGTAATGCAAGCTGGACAGATAGTCAAAACAATCTATGGTTGTTTGGAGGAGATGTAAACGGAGGCTCGGGCAGCGACCTTTGGAAATACAGCATTGCAAACAATGAATGGACATGGATGAGTGGTCCGAATACGATGAATAATCCTGCAGTTTATGGAACAAAGGGTGTTGAAGCACCGGGGAATATTCCGAGCGGCAGATTTTGTTATGCTGCATGGAAGGCAATGAATGATGATTTATGGTTGTTTGGAGGATATGAATATAATAATGGAGCGGCAAAAAATGATATGTGGCGATATAATATGTCAACAGGGAACTGGACCTGGATGAGTGGAACAAATTTAAATAACGATACCGGGCATGCCGGAACACAATGCATTCCTGATACTGCAAATGTTCCAAGTTCGAGAGCCGAAAACAGAAGTTGCTGGACAAGAGGATGTGATAATTTTGAGAACTTTGGGGGCTCACCCAGCCTTGGCAGTAATATAAATAATAACCTTTGGAATTATAATGTTTCTACTAATCAATGGACTTGGATGAGTGGCACAATGAATCCAAATGATGTAGGAAATTATGGAACTATTTTGGTTTCGAGCCCTGCAAATATGCCACCTGCAAGGATGGGTTCGGATGGTTTTAAAGATTTAAATGGAAACCTCTGGCTGTTTGGAGGATATGATGGCGGTTCTTATTATAACGATATGTGGAGATTTGTTCCCGATACTACTTGCCCGGCAATTTCAGGGAATGGCGGTCCGATAATAAGTGCATTCAACGCAACACCTTTGAGTGGATGTGTTCCGTTAACAGTCACATTTCATAACACAAGCCAGAACGGAACTAATTATAAATGGTATTTTGGCGATGGAGATTCAGGTACAGTAACAAATCCGACACATACTTTTATTGATACCGGAGTTTATACGGTAACTTTGATTACGATAAATAATTCTGCCTGCGGTCCCGGAAGTGATACATTAGTTCTGACAAATTATATCACTGTTTCCGATACTCCGCACATAGCTTTTGTTGCTGATACTTTAGTTGGATGTTCCCCCTTTACAGTTAATTTTACCAATAGCAGCACAGGTGCAGTTTCATATAAATGGAATTTTGGTGATGGAGATACAAGCTTGGTAACTAATCCCTCGCATACCTATCTCAATCCCGGAACTTATACTGTTACTTTGATTGCTTACGGCAGTGGTGCATGTAATGATACTCTTGTTCGAAATGCTTATATCGTAGTACAACATGATACCGTGGCGAGCGCATTCGCAGGAAGTCCATTAACCGGCTGCGATTCGGTGACTGTTCATTTTACAAATAGCAGCTTCAACGGGACATCTTATATCTGGCATTTCGGTGATGGGAATTCAGATACAGCAGCTAATCCAACGCACACTTATACCACTTCAGGAACTTATACAGTGACATTGATAACTACTAATACATCACTCTGCGGAACAATTTCTGATACAACGATTATTACGAATTATGTTACTGTAAATCCATCAGCACATGTGGCGTTTACTCCCGATTCCACTTTCGGATGTGTGCCATTGATTGTTAATTTTATTAATAACAGTACAAATGTGATTAATTACTTATGGACTTTTGGTGATACAGGAACATCAACCATATCGAACCCATCTCATACTTATGTTGATTCAGGTACTTTTATTGTGACATTAATTGGAATTGGTGCAGGTGGATGTAATGATACTTTGAGAGATACAATCAGAGTGATAAAGCCACCTATAGTAACCACAAACTTCACCGGTGACACACTTAGTGGATGTAATCCATTCACTGTTAATTTTACCAACAGCAGTACGAACGGAACAAATTATGTTTGGAATTTTGGTGATAGTAGCGCATTAAGTATATCTACTAATCCGTCACATATTTATTCCAAGTCAGGTACGTTTACGGTGACCCTGATTGCCTTCACCAATACACCTTGCGGACGCGTTGCGGATACAACTGTCAAAATAAGTTATATTATTGTTGCTGATCCGGTTGCTATTAAAAGCAGTTTCACAGAAAACCAAATTAAAGGCTGCGCCCCATTGATTGTAAATTTTACAAATTCAAGTACAAATGCCAACTCTTATATATGGACTTTTGGAGATGGGTGGTTTGATACTACCAAAAATCCTACTCATATATATATAGATACCGGAAGTTATACTGTCACTTTGATTATTTTCAGTAATGACTCTCTTTGCAGAACAAAACCGGATACTGCTGTCTTTGATTATATTATTGTTGATAGCTGCAACCTTTATATCCCAAATGTATTTTCTCCTAATGGAGATGGAAAGAACGAGTTGTTTTATCTGAATGCTGAAGGATATACCAATTATCATTTAGTGATTTTTAACCGATGGGGAGAAAAACTCTTTGAGAGCACAGACTCCAAAATATTATGGAATGGAAAGATTAATAATACAGGAGCCGATGTCCCTGATGGAACTTATTATTACATTTTTAGCGCAAATGACCCTGCAGGAAAAATATATTCCACACATGGATATCTGACATTAATTCGATAAATATTTTCTCACAATTAAATTATTTACTATATTTACACTCTTAAAATTAAATAAAACATGAAAAATAAAATTATTCTTAAAGCATTTTTTCTGATGTTATTGGCATCAGCATTCACAATTCAGGTTCGTTCTCAGGACCTTGTAAAGTTTTATCAGGGCGGCAAAGCAGGTTATAAAGATGCATCCGGAAAAGTTATCGTTGAGCCGAAATACGATGCCGGCAGCGATTTTTATGAAGGCATGGCATTAGTAATCCATGCTAGAAAAAGAGGATTTATCAACGCAAAAGGAGAGGTTGCAATTCCTTTTCAATACGATGATGCATCTATATTTAAAGGAGGATTAGCCAAAGTAGGGAAAGATAAAAAGTATGGCTACATTAATAAAGAAGGTAAAACAGTTATTGAATTTCAGTATGATTTTGCTGATGATTTTATTAATGGAATGGCTCGGGTTAGTAAAGGAGGCAAATATGGATTTATTGACCCAACCGGAAAGCCAGTTATTGAATTGAAATATGATAATGCCCGTAATTTTGGAGAAGGAGTTGCAGCAGTAAAAGAAAATGGTAAATGGGGATTCATCAACGAAAAAGGAACATTTGTGATTCCTGCAGAATATGAGGATGCCGTTATCTTTTATCAAAATAATGCTGTAGTAGCAAAAGACGGAAAACGATTTTATATCGACCACAATGGAAAATTTGTGAAAGATATGCCAAAACATGATGAGGAAGAAGAAATGCATGGAAGAAAAGGCGGTGATAAGGATAAAGACAATAGGTAATAACTCTCAAAAGAGAATAGTTTTAGGAAAGCAGGTTTAACCACCTGCTTTTTCTTTTCACAATAAATCCATTAAAAATCCGTACCTTTGTACCATAAATAAATCAATTATGAAAAAAATAATCTTCATTCTGATTCTAACTTCCACCTTTTGGAGCTTTACCTTTTCTCAAAATGCCCCACAGCATGAAATAAAATGGTACACATTGAGCGACGCTTTGAAATTAACCACGGTTACTCCGAAGAAAATCTATCTTGATGTATATACCGATTGGTGCGGATGGTGTAAACGAATGGATGCGACCACTTTCAAAGACCCATGTGTTGTCGAACTGATGAATAAATATTATTATGCCGTTCGATTTAATGCTGAAACTAAAGATACTTTGCACTATAAAGATACCACGTTTACATTTGACAAAAACTACAGGGCTAATGACCTTGCATATTATTTTCTTGGAGGAAAAATGTCGTATCCTACCTCTGTTTATTTAACTGAAACCGGCGATTTGATACAACCTATTGCAGGTTATCAGGAGGCCGATATGTTGCAGATGATTTTGTCGTATATCGGGAAAGACATGCAGAAAACCATTACCTGGGAAGATTATAAAAAGACTTATAAATCTGCCTGCAATTAGTCTTATTTTGGCTTTTTATCTTTATAAACAACGATAGCCAGCATACTTCCATCGTCACTGATAGCAAGGCGATAAAATCCTTGAATTTTTAAACTACTGAAATCCGCAATTTGCTCCCATTCGGTATCCAGATTCGGTTCAAAACGATACAGTTTATTATCTTTTCCCATCAAAAGAACACCATCCGGCGTCCAGACATAATCTTCACTGCCTTCAAGAGTATTAATGATTGTTGAAACGCCATTAGTCTTTAAATCAAGTTCTTTAATTTTCCATTGACCTGAATCCTTTTGAACAAAACTAATAGAGTTCTTTTCGGGAATTCGCTGAATACATCTTCCTATATTTTTTGCAACTGAGAAATGCTTTCCTGTTCGGATATCAGCAATTTCCAAAGTAGGAGGTTCAGTCAGTCGAAACAATCCAAGAATATTTCGGTTTGCCCAGCAATAATATCCAATAGAATCAATATTTGGCAAAAGAATCTGAGCATCATTATATCCGAAAGTATATTTCCAAAGTCTCTGAGTTGAATCTTTTTCAACCATAACAACGGTGAAAGCTTTCCCACCTGGGACAATCATCGGCGAATACTCACTAACACTCGTACGTGTAATCTGTGCAGTAGCTTTTGTTGCAATTATATATTCATAAATATCTGCTTGCCCGTCATCATGAATAGAAGTATATAATATCCCCGAACCATCTGGAAGAAATGCAGGTTGATTATCATAACCAGGTCTGTCAGTGATATTTATCGGATCAGAAAAAGAAAAAGCATCCTTCGAAGACTTAATATTTAAGAGGTAAATATCAGTATCAGGCATCTTATCCTGAGCATAAATAGCGACTGTTAATTGAATAACGAACAACAACAAGTATATTTTTTTCATCTAATAATTGATTTATAATTTTTGAAGTGGCTAAAATAGCTATTTAATTTCTAATCTGATTAAAAAATAATTTCAAGGATGATTTTTAATTCATGATTTGGAGGTTTTCTAATGCTTGAATATCCCCAATCTTACATTTTTCCGTATCTTTGCACCCATAATTGATAATAAAATGGCAAAACAGATAGACTTTATGGCAAAACAGATAGACTTTGTTTATTCAGACGAAAAAGAACCGCACCGAGCGCGCACGAAGACAATTTTAAAAGAACATCCCGATATCAGGAACCTGATAGGCAGAAATCCATATACTTTTTTGATTATACTTTTTGTGGTTTTATCGCAGGTAACGCTGTGTTATTTTCTGAGAGATCAGCCTTGGTGGTTGATTTTCCTTATTGCTTATTTCGTTGGAGCATTTATGGATCATGCGATCTTTGTTCTGGAGCATGAATGCACACATAATTTGCTTTTTAAGAAGAAGGAAGCGAATCTTTTGGCGGCGATTTTTGCCAATCTCCCACAAATAATTCCGAGTGCGGTTTCTTTTGCAAGATACCATATCAAACATCATTCTTTCCAGGGAGTTCATGAATTGGATGCCGATTTACCCAATGAATGGGAGGCAAAATTAATCAAGAATTCCACCTTTGGTAAAGCAATGTGGTTGTTGTTCTATCCTGTTTTTCAGGCGGTGAGGATTACCCGACTCAAGGAAATTAAACCTATTGATGGCTGGATAATATTAAATATTTCCACACAAATAATCTTTAGTGCTGCTATTATTTATTTCTTTGGTGGTAAAGCATTTATTTATTTATTGTCGAGTTTATTCTTTTCAATCGGCTTGCATCCGCTTGGTGCGCGCTGGATTCAGGAACATTATCTCACCGACAGCCAAGTTCAGGAAACATATAGTTATTATGGAGTTTTGAATACCGTTGCGATGAATGTTGGGTATCATAATGAGCACCATGATTTTCCTTCCGTGCCTTGGAATAAATTGCCTCAATTAAAGCGAATGGCAACCGAACATTACGATAATTTATACTCTCATAAATCCTGGACAAAATTATTTTTCAGGTTTATTTTTGATAGAAATATTTCTCTTTATTCAAGGGTGGTTCGTCAGGATAGAGGGAAATTATCCCTGACAGATCAATCAACACCTGATACCGATCTTATCAAAGAAGGAAATTAAGTTTATTGGTTGAATAGGTTGAAAAAAACTTCCAATAACCGCCCCATAATTTTAGTTACTAATGATGATGGAATCACCGCTCCAGGGCTAAGGGCTTTGGTTGAGGAGATGCAAACCATCGGCGAAGTGGTGGTCGTTGCGCCAGATAGTCCACAGTCTGGAATGGGTCATGCGATAACAATAAATCAGCCTTTAAGATTGGATAAAGTTACTTATCATGACGAATCTTTGGGCTATCAATGTTCGGGAACACCTGTTGATTGTGTAAAGATTGCCATTGATAAAATCCTTCATCGCAAGCCTGATTTATGTGTTTCAGGAATTAATCACGGTTCCAATTCTTCCATTAATGTGATTTATTCAGGAACGATGAGTGCTGCTATGGAAGGTGCAATCGAATCCATTCCTTCTATCGGTTTTTCATTGAATGATTATCAATTGAACGCTGATTTTGTAGCTTCTCAAAAATATGCAGGCATCATTGCAAAAAATGTTTTGAAACATGGATTGCCACAGGGAGTTTTATTGAATGTGAACATCCCAAATCTTAAAGAAAATAAAATTAAAGGAATAAAAGTTTGTCGTCAGGCAATTGCAAAATGGGAGGAAGAATTTGATGATAGATTAGACCCGCATAATCGCCATTATTATTGGCTGACAGGAAAATTCAAAAACTATGATGCAGGCGAAGACACCGATGAATGGGCGCTTGCCAACGGATATGTGTCAATGGTTCCTGTGCAATTTGATTTCACGGCACATCATGCAATTCCTTTTTTGAATAATTGGGGATTATAATTTTAAATGAAAAAAAACTCTTTAGCATTAGGAATAATCGGGGGACTAATTGCTCCGATAATTGGTCTATTATGTTTTTGGTTATTTTCTTATCGTCAGATGTCAGTCCATGAATTTATTACCTACACCCACCGATACCAACTACTTTCAGGCATACTCACTAAATGTCTTTTCTTCAATCTTGCGACTTTCTTTCTTTTCCTTTATTTCAAATTGGAAGATTCTTCAAAGGGAGTATTGATGGCAACTGTCATTTATGGAATTATTATCGTCCTTATATTAACTGGAATAATTTAATTTCCGATGAAGTATTACATCGTTGCAGGTGAGGCTTCGGGCGATTTACATGCTTCAAATCTCATCAAAGAAATAAAATTATTAGATACAAATGCAACCTTTCGTTGCTGGGGTGGAGATTTGATGCAACAACAGGGAGCAACGATTGTGAAGCATTACAAAGACCTTGCATTCATGGGCTTTGTGGAAGTTCTTGCCAATTTGAAAACCATTTTATCCAACCTTAAATTCTGTAAAAAAGATATTCTGGAATATAAACCTGATGTATTGATTTTGGTTGATTATCCAGGTTTTAATTTAAGGATTGCCGAGTTCGCAAAAAAGAATGGAATAAAAGTTTTTTACTACATCTCTCCAACAATTTGGGCTTGGCATGAATCGAGAGTAAATACAATTAAAAAATATGTTGATAAGATGTTTGTGATACTTCCTTTTGAACAAGAGTTCTATCAAAAACATAATTACAAAGTTGATTTTGGCGGGCATCCTTTAACTGATGTAATTAATGATTGGTCATCAGAAAAAATAAATAATGAAACCTGGAGAAAAGAAAATGGTTTGAATGATAAACCCATTATTGCAATTTTACCAGGGAGTCGGAAACAAGAGATTTCACGTATGTTGCCAATCATGTTAAAAGCGGCTTTATCATTCAAAGACCATCAATTAATTATTGCAGGTGCTTCCTCTATTTCTTTGGATTATTATCTGGATTATTTATCGGGCAAGCATGTGAAAATTTTGTTTAATCAAACCTATCAAATCCTCAAACAAGCGGATGCGGCTATCGTTAAATCAGGCACATCAACTCTGGAAGCAGCTTTATTGGAAACCCCTGAAGTGGTGTGTTATAAAACAAGTACTATTTCTTATTCCATTGCAAAAAAATTAACCAGCGTGAAATATATTTCGTTGGTAAATTTGATTATGGATTATGAGGTGGTTAAAGAATTAATTCAGGGAGAGATGACGGATGAAAACATCAAAACGGAATTGAATGAACTTTTATTTAACCCAAAAAGAAGAACTGTTTTGTTGGATGATTATCATCAATTAAAAACAAAACTTGGCGAAAGTGGGGCTTCAAAAAAGATTGCGGGGATGATCTGGGGTTATTTGAATCAATGAAAAATTTGGATTTCCAATAATATTCAACCTAAAGTATTGATAGTAAGCTATTTAGCACCTAAAAGCCTTCTATAAAAATTTGCCATTTATCATCTTGTAACGACCATATTTCATCTTGTAACGACCATTTTCGATCTTGTAACGACTATTTTTGATCTTGTAACGACTATTTTTGATCTTGTAACAACCATTTTCCATTTCGTAACGACTATATTCCATATTGTAACGCCAATTTATGTTATCGCAACACCCATTTATGATATTGTATCGACCATATATGATATAGTAACAACCATTTCTCATATTGTATAAACCATAATCCATTTTGAAGCATCCATAATCGGTCTCGCAACGCCCTAATCACCAGCCCTTAATCCCCAATCTCTAACTTTTCTCTATCTTTGCGCTATCAATGACCATTACTATCAATAAACCCAAGGCTTCGATTTCTTTGATTGATGAAAGTCTTTTTTCGGAAGGGGCGCATCAATCTGACCTTTTTATGGAGGTGGGATTGGATGCCGTTTCTTTTTCTTTGGTGGATGTGAATACGCAGTTTACGGGGGCTTTGATTCAATATCAGTTTCAAAAAGTTTTGAATAATGCCGCTTTGCTGGAGAAGCTGGAGGATGTTTTTTCGAATGAGCTGATGCTGAAACGGAAGTTCAGAAAGGTGCATTGTTCGGTGGTTAATCAGAAATCAACCTTGGTTCCTGTGCCCGTTTTTGAACGGGGAAAAGAGTATTTGCTGCTGGGATTGAATTGTTCCTTGAATGGGGATGATATTGTGTATTCGGATAAGCTGAAACAGGTGGATGCACTGA
>Ga0206937_10276_pt1 | contig 12533 bp, 13 predicted proteins | sample Alteio_BWOrgHeat_11_FD_152923 | JGI IMG/M metagenome (GOLD analysis project Ga0206937, IMG submission 152923) | Enriched cells from forest soil in Barre Woods Harvard Forest LTER site, Petersham, Massachusetts, United States -... | ecosystem: Environmental > Terrestrial > Soil > Temperate forest >... | reverse complement strand
GATGTGGAGTTTGCGCGCGGGCAGGAGATAGCGCTCGGCGAGGCCGCCGTCGCACATCACGCCGAGGGTCTTGTTGTGCTCACAGCAATTGGTGTGGCCGCGCCGGCACGCGTAGCATTTCTGGCAATTGAGATATGGCTCCACCGAGCAGCGGTCGCCCGGTTTCACATTTGTTACGCCGGGGCCGATGGCCAGGACTTCCACTCCCAATTCATGCCCCGGGATGCGCGGGTAGCTGAAGAATGGCATTTTCCCGAGGTAACCGCCGTAGTCCGTGCCGCAGATGCCGACGCGATGGACCTTCACGAGCGCTTCGCCGGGGCCAGGTGCGGCGGGTTCGGCGGTATCGATGAGAGAGAAGCGTTTCGGTTCGTCGAGGGAGATGGCTTTCATGGATCGGGAAGGAGTGGAGGAATCAGCGAGCGCCGGCAGGTTGGGCCGCGGCTTTCCCGGTGAGCGCTTGATATGCCGTTTCGGCCATTACCGCGGCGCCTGCGGTGTTCGGATGCACCCGATCGGGCAGCAACTCGGGCTTCGATTGCAACGCCGCGTGCATGTCGATGACGCCGGCCTTTTCCTCCGTAGCCAACTTGTCGATGAGCGGGATCTCGATCTGCAAGTTCGCTTCGTTGATGCCGTAATTCCCGGCACCGGGAACCGGGCACGGCCGGCAAATGTAAACGCGGGGCTTGGTCTCCAGCGCCTGAAAGGTTTTCACGAGGTCTTTGTAGTCGGTGAAGAACTCGTCTTTGTGCGCCCAGTTCTGCGGCTTGGTGTCGTTCGTCCCGAGCATGATGACCACGACGTTCGGCTTGAAATCCTGCGCGTCCTGAAACGCCTTTTCTTTCCAATACGGATGGTCGCCTTTGCGCAGCAGCGTCCGCCCGCTGACGCCGAAGTTTCCGACCTTCCATTTATCGCCGAGCAGCGCCTGTAACTGGCTCGGATACGACTTTCCCTTCTCCGCGCCCGCGCCTTGCGTGATGCTGTCGCCAACGCACGCCACGCGAATCGGTTCTTTGAACGCGGCCAGGTCAATTGGGTCCATCGGCCCTGCAGCGAAGGCGACGAGATTGCTAACGACGAAAAGTAGGAGTGCGGTGGTGGTTTTCATTCCGGGTTCGGTTGGGTTGGTTTGGGGGTTAATTGTTTTCCGGCAGGCCTTCCTTGTGGCCGAGGTTCTTCATGGGTGCCTCGCCGGGGCCGGGCGCAGCGGGCTCGGCGGTGTCGATAAGGCGGAATTTCTGCGGTTGATCGAGGGAGATGGCCTTCATGGTTGAGCTTTTGGAATTGGGCCGACAATGCCAATCATTGGTCCGAGGTCGATTTTCTTGTCGCTGCGGTTCAGCTCCGGCGCGTGCAGGCTGGAAATGGTGCCGTCGAGGAAAAGCGCGTCGGGGCAATGGAGTGTGTCCCGGAAAAGTGTGGCGAGCTGGTAGAAGTTCACGGGATCTTCGGAAATGGCGAAGAAGACGGTATTGGCGTTGGCGACTCCGACGCCATTGCGGAAGAGCAGCGAATCGGATTGCGGCTTGAAGGCCGGGTGAATCTTTCCAGCCTCGACGAGCAGGGGACCGGACTGTGTGGCGAGTTCCACCTTTTCCTTGAGCGCCGCCGCACGCGAGGACTCCAGAATGCTCGCCCCGCGGGCGGTGACGAAGAAGACACCATTTGGCTTGAGAAAAAAATTGCCCGTACCATTTTCGAGCGTGACCGGCGAGAGTTCGAGACCGCCCTCAACGAACCATCCCACTGGTGACAGTCCCGGATGATACATGCCGGCGTTCATGCCGAAGATGAGTTGCTGCCCTTGGAGTGCGAGGAATTGATCGATGTTCGCGAATGACTTTAGGTACTGCCCGTTGTTGTCGCGCAGGAAGAGGTGAAGCTTGTCCGTACGCAGATCGACGTGACAGACCGTGAACTGTTTTCCTTCATGCGAGACTTTCTTGAAATCCAGCGCGCCTGCCGCGTGGCTAAGCATGGCCAGGGTGAGACAGACTAGGAAGCGCATCTCGGACAGTGATCTAGTTATTTTCCGGCAACCCTTCGCGGTGGCCGATGTTTTTTACCGGTGCAAAGATGGCATGCACTTCGCGGAGCAAGGATTCGTCGAGCGGCTCGGCGGCCCACTTCGCCCAGTTGCGGATGTTGTTCGGGTTGGCGCTGCCGGAGACGGTGGTGGTGATGTCGGGATTCGCGAGGGAGAATTGCAGCGCGAGCTTGGCGATGTCCACGCCGTTGTTGGCGCAATGCTCGGCCGCTTTGCGCGCGGCGGCTTTCACGTCCTCTGGCTCCTTGAGCCACGCCGGCAGCGGGGCATTCGTGAGCAGGCGCGCGCTGAAGGGCCCGGCATTTATCACGCCAACGCCTTTCGCTTTCAAGTAGGGTACCGCTTCGTCGGCGAAACGCGTGTTTTGCAGCGTGTATTGGTTGTAGCTGAGCACGCAATCCACGGGCGTCTGGTCGAGGATGAAGCGGAAGATTTTCATCGGGTAGCCGGAGAAGCCGATGTAGCGGACTTTCCCGGCGGCTTGGATCTTGCGCAGAGCGGGGATGGTTTCATCGACGATCTGCTGCATGGGCACGAACTCGATGTCGTGGCAGAGGATGATGTCGAGGTGATCGGTGCCGAGCCGGTGCAGTGAGACATCCACGCTTTCGGCCACGCGCTTCGCGGAGAAATCGAAGTGCTGGAGATCGTAGCGGCCGAGCTTGGTGCAGAGCGTGTAGCTCTCCCGGGGCACGCCGCGCAACGCGATGCCCAGCAGTACTTCGCTCATGCCGCGGCCGTAGAAAGGCGAGGTGTCGATGAAGTTGAGGCCGCAGTCGAGCGCCACGCGCACGGAATCGAGCGCTTCATCGAGCTTCACGCTGCGAAACTCCTGCCCGAGCGACGAAGCGCCGAAGCTCAGGATGGGGAGTTGGAGGTCGGTCTGGCCGAGGCGGCGGGTTTGCATGGGGAATTTCACCGCGTGCTCATCTGCGGTTTCGTGGAGGTGCGCTTGAGGGTGAGCTCGCCGTAGAAAGGGAGCGCGCGCGGTTCAGTGATCTTGCTGGCTTTCATTGAGAAGTGGAACAGCCTGCCCTCCCGCCGCAGAATTGCGGTGCCAGCATTGTCGAAGGTGTCGGTCCAGGGAAACTCCAACTCCCCCTTCGCGTTTAGCATGCCTTCACCGTCACCTCCCGGCGCCGCTCCAGAGCCATCGTCGCGTCCAGCCAAATAGTGCATTTTCGCGCTCTTACCGCTTTGCTCCACGTTCAGGACAAACGACGTGTTGGTGCTCTTCGCCAGGACGTAGTGGCCAGCGAAGCCAGCCGCTACCGGATCGGTCGCGCACCCTACCAAACAAATGGCGAGGAAGGTGAGAACGAGAAGATATTTCATGGCCTTCAATCGACACGGCAGCCGAGGGTGAGCAGCACATTGGCCCACAGCGCCTGGTCGGCGGTCTGAATGGTGAGGATGTGATCGGGCGACTCGACATGCTGGTAAAAGTCCCATTTGAGGATCGGCTCGAGCGTGAGCTTTGCCCCGGACTCGTCGATAATGTGGCGATACTCCGCCCACACCGGCGGGTCGCCACGCTGCGCATAGGGATCGTCAGGCGGGATTCCCATGGTGTTGACGTGGTCAATCGGCAACGCGCCGAGCAGCGTGCGCAGCACTTGCGCGACGGTCGGCACGCCGGGCGTGAGTTGCAGGCACACGAGCTCGGCATTCGGCCCTTTCTTCGTTGCCGCGGGATAGTTGCCGTCGGCGATCAAGATTTTCGAGTGATGTCCGCCGCGGGCGACGATGCGCAGGATATCGGGGTGGAGCAGCGTGGTCTTGAGCATGGTTTATTTCGTAAAAGAGGTGCACCGGCGGAAACTTTCGATGGTCTGGCGCGCGGCGGCGAACGCATCCGGCAGGGGGAAGATCTCCGCCGAGAGGTAGCCCGTGTAGCCGATCTCGCGCAGCGCCGCGATGATCGGCTCGATGCGCGTATGGCCGAGGCCGACGGCCTGCCGGTTTGAGTCGGCGAAATGCACGTGTCCGATCCAACCTCGCCCCGCGCGCACGCCCTCCGCGAGGTCGGCTTCCTCGATGTTCATGTGGAAGAGATCGGCGAGGACCTTGACGCCACGCGTCTTCAGCCCGCACAGAAACTCGACGGTCGGCGCGACGCGGTTGAATAGATTGGTCTCGTAGCGATTGAGGAATTCGTAAAGCAGCGGCTGCCCGTGCGAAGCGGCGTAATCACCGAGTTCCTCGAGGCCTTCGGCCAGCCAGGCCAGCGCTTGCTCGCGCGTCACCTCGCCTTCCACCTTGCCCTGCATCGAGCCAATGATCGCCGGGGCGTCAAAACCCGCCGCGACATCGATGATCGCGCGAATGAAATCGCGGGCTCTCTGCCGCACCGCCGCCTCGGCGCTGGTCAGCGACCACTTATGAATGACCCAACCCGCGCCGGTGCCGATCGCCGCGACTTTCAGCGCATGCCGGTCGAGCAGATCTTGAAGTTCGGCTTCATCAATGGCATTCGCCGCGGGCGGAAAGATTTCGACGGCATCGAAGCCCAGTTGTGAAGCGGCGTGGCAACCGTCGGCGAGTCCATCGTGAAAAACAAACGGGCCGCTGCGCGCTTGCGGAGTGAGGGAAATGGTAATGGCGCTTCTCACTTCGTTCGAGGTTTCTGGTTTTGGGTTTCTAGTTTCTGGTTTTCTGCATCGAGAATCGGTCCCGCGGCGGAACCAGAAACTAGAAACCAGAAACCTTGAACTTTCGTTATCCGACAAATAGCGGCCGCAGATGCCGCGCGTAGATGTTTTCCGTCACGTTGCGTCCCACCACTGCGGCGTTCGCTTCGAGCAAGTCGAGGTAACGGCGGCCGGCTTTCGCGGCGAGCTTGAAGCCGACGTGCAAGAGCTGGCGCAAGCTGGAGTTGAATTGGGGATCGCCTGGCACGTGGCGCAGGGCGCGGACGAATTGCTCGCTGGTCCAGCCGTTCACCGTTACGGCGCTGGGGAGCTTGGCGCGGTCGATATCGATGACGGACGCATACGGCCCGCAGAGTTCGTCCACGTGATCGATGGCCTGCGCGTAAATTTCCTTCGCGAAGGCCAGCCCCTCGCCCCCGGCTTCGGCGAGGCCGATGATTTCCTCCAGCCACGTGGTGCCCGCGGTCTTGAGGTGCAGGCCCGCGCCGAATTGCGGCAGCGTGCGGCGGATGATCGGGTAGAGCGAAAACTTGTCGGAGCCGCTGTGCACGGAGAGCTTGAGATTGGCCGGAAGGCCATAGCGAGTGATGGCGTGGCGGATCACGGCGAGATCGTCGTGAAACTCTTTCTCGAATTGCGCAAGATCGCCGACGTAATCCACGCCCTTGTTGAAGCGCCCGGTGAATTTCGGCGCGATGGTCTGCACGCGTATCTTCTCGTCGGCCAGCGCGGTGAGAATCACCAGCAACTCCGGCGGCGTCTGCGGTGCGTCCGTCTCGTCCATCGAGACTTCGGCGATGATGTTTCCTTCCCCCTTCGCGTCCGCAATGTGACGGTAAATCTTCCCCGCATCCTGCACGGCGAGCAGGAATTTCCCGGCGATGCGCTTGACCTCCGCACGTGTCGTCTCGAAGGGGCGGTCGATGCCGGCGATCTCGATGCGGCCAACCAGTTCCGGGTGTCGCTCGACAAAGGCCGCGACCGCTTCCGGCGCGGCGGGCTGCCCGATGGAATCGGCCACGTCGATGGTGAAGAAATCCGAGCACGGAAGAAAGCGCGCGACTGTTTCGAGACGGATGTGATCGGCGTCCACGTGCCAGCCTTTCTCCCAGCCGAGCGACTTCACCGCGGCGCGCGCCGCGTCATAAACGCCTTGCGGCTCCGAGCCGATGAAGGTGTGCTCGCGATTCGATTTGTTCCAGACTGGGATGACTTCGACGCCGTCTTTGGCCGCTTGCTGAAAGGCGCGCAATTGCGCGGAAGCCTGGTGGGCGAAGCGGTCGCCGACGCCAATGGTGAATTTCTCGAGGGTGAGCATAACGGGAAGGGGAGGTTGGGAGATGCGGAGCGTAGATGAAGGCGGAGCGCTTGTGAATCGCAGATTGATTTGCTCGACCGCACATCAGCACCGTTTGTGTGCCGCGGTCGTTCGTTGTCACCTGATTGTAACAATGTCAACGTCGTCAGCGAGAATGGCGGTGGCTAAGGGAGGGCGTAATGCACCTGCTCGCCAATCTCGCCGCGGGACCGACCACCGCCACCTGGGTCTTTCTCGTTCTCGCGCTTTGCCTTGCGCTCGGTTTCGAGTTTGTGAACGGCTTTCACGATACGGCCAATGCGGTGGCGACGGTGATCTACACGCACTCGCTCAAGCCACTGGTTGCAGTCGTCTGGTCGGGCCTCTGGAATCTCATCGGTGTGCTGACTTCGTCGGGCGCGGTGGCTTATGGCATCGTCGCGCTGCTGCCGGTGGAGTTGGTGCTGAATGTCGGCTCGGCCTCCGGTTTTGCCATGGTGTTCGCGCTGTTGATCTCGGCGATCCTCTGGAATGTCGGCACGTGGTACCTCGGGTTGCCGGCGTCGAGTTCGCATACGCTCATCGGCTCGATCCTCGGCGTAGGCATCGCCAATTCCATGCTCGCGGGACATGCCTTCGGCGAGGGCGTGAACTGGGGTAAGGCGCAGGAAGTGGGCCTCGCTCTGCTCGTCTCGCCGCTCCTGGGTTTCATCGGGTCGGGACTCCTGCTTCTGGTGCTCAAGATACTCGTGCGCAACCCCGCGCTCTTCACCGAGCCGGAGAAGGACAAGGCGCCGCCGTGGTGGATTCGCGGCGTCCTCATCGGCACGTGTACGGGAGTCAGCTTTGCTCACGGCTCCAATGACGGCCAAAAGGGCATGGGGCTCATCGTGCTCATCCTTGTGGGGATCCTGCCGGGGATGTATGCGCTCAAGATGGACCATTCGCCGGAGCGCATTCATGCGCTCGTGGTCGAAGCGCAAGCGGCGCGTGCGGTATTTGAAAAGAAAGCCGGCAGCGCGACTCTGGAGGCGGGCAAAGCGTCGGAAGAGTTGAGCGCCTACATCAAACCGTCCGGCAGCCTGCACGATCAGACTTATGCGGCGCTGGCCGCGACCAGCCAGGCGATCGAGACGAAGATGGGGTCGATCAAGACCTTCGGCGAGCTCTCCGAGGCCGATCGCCGCGTGGTGCGCACGAACTTTTACCTCGTGGGCACGGCAATCGCGAAACTCGAGAAGGGGAAGAAAATTGCCGACGCCGAGGATGCGATCGTGGCGACCACGTTCAGAAAGCAACTCGATAGCGTCACCAAATACATTCCCGGATGGGTGAAGTGCGCGGTAGCCCTCGCACTCGGCCTGGGCACGACCGTGGGCTGGAAGCGCATCGTGGTGACAGTGGGCGAGAAGATCGGCAAAGCGCACCTCACCTACGGCCAGGGCGCCTGCGCGGAACTCGTGGCCATGTGCACCATTCTCCTGGCCGACAACCTCGGCCTGCCCGTGAGCACGACGCACGTGCTGTCCTCGGGTATCGCGGGCACGATGGCCGCCAATAAATCCGGCCTCCAGACACAAACGCTGCGCAATATTCTGCTCGCCTGGGTGCTCACCCTGCCGGTGTGCATTTTTCTCGGCTCGCTGCTCTTCGCCTTCGGCAACTATGTGGTGTTAAATGTGCTGGGCCTGAAATAGGCGATCGGGCGATGGGCGAGCGCGTCCCTCCGATCACTTCGGCCAAACCCCGTCTCTGAGCCGAAAGATTTCACATAATCTTCACAAAAGGACGCGAATGAGTACATTGTGACTTGTTCGGATGATCGCCTCCGGGCTCCGGCTGAAACTCCGACGCCACTTTTTGCATGAGTCAATTTTGGGAACAACGACTTGCTGACATTCGCGAGCAACTGCTGCTGATGTCGGGGACGACGGAGTGGAACCTGGCCCAGGCCATGCGCGGGCTCGTCGAGCGCAACGACGAGGCCTGCGACCTGGCCGACGCGGGCGACTCCAAGGTCGACCAGCTCGAAATCCACATCGATGAAATGGTTATCACCTTCATGGCTACGCACGGGCCCACGGCACGGGATTGCCGGATGATGCTCGCGGCCTCGAAGATTTCCAACAACCTCGAGCGTATCGCGGACGAGGCGACGAAGATCGCGCGCCGGGCCCGCGAATTGAATACGGAACCGCCACTCAAGCCCCTGATAGACATCCCCTTGATGGCCGATATCGCACAGGAAATGCTGCGCGACAGCATCACGGCGTTCTCCGACGCGAACTACGAGCTGGCCGTCGAGATCATTGCGCGCGACCGGTCGGTCGACAGCATCAACAAGCAGCTCGAAGGCGAACTCACCGGCTGCATGGCCGAGAATCCGAAAGCCGTCACCCGTGCGCTGCACCTCCTGACCGTCGCGCGGGCGATCGAGCGGATCGCCGACCACGCCACGAATATCGCGGAGGAGGTTTACTATCTTTACAAGGCGCATGACATCCGGCACGAGCAGTCATTGAAAGGTCCCGCATCTGGGGCTGGCGAAGCTTGAACTGAGGCTGTGCCTTGATTTCGATCCTCCTTTTCCTTGCGACCTGCTTCCTTGCCTACGCGAACGGCGCGAATGATAATTTCAAGGGCGTCGCTTCCCTCTACGGCAGCCGCACCGCGTTTTACGGCACAGCCTTGGGCTGGGCGACGGTCACGACTTTTGCCGGCTCGATCGCCTCGATCTTTCTCGCGCAAACGCTCTTGAAGAAATTCTCCGGCAAGGGTCTCGTGCCCGATTCCCTGGTGGCGTCGGAGCATTTTCTCCTCGCGGTGGTCATGGGTGCTGCCCTGACGGTGATTCTGGCGACCCTCACGGGCTTTCCGGTTTCCACTACGCACGGCCTCACGGGCGCGCTCGTGGGTGGCGGACTTCTGGCGGGAGGGACGCAAGTCAACTTTGCGGCGTTGCAAAAGAGCTTTCTGGTGCCACTGCTCTTGAGCCCCGTCCTGGCTATCGTCCTGGGAGCATTGATCTACTTGGGCTTTCGCTTCGTGCGCCTGCGCTTTGGCGTGACCAAAGAGTGGTGTCTCTGCATCGGAAGTGACGAACGCATCGTCCCCTTGCCACAGCCGGGATCGGCGCTGAGCCTGCAGGAGACCGCGCCGGAGCTTTCCGTGATGGTTGCCAATGCCGGCGCCTGCACGGAACGGTATGCCGGGTCATTCGTCGGCGTGCGCGCGCAGCACTTCATGGATGCGACCCATTTTCTGAGCGCGGGAGTCGTTTGTTTTGCGCGGGCGCTCAATGACACGCCGAAGATGGTGGCCATGCTCCTGATCGTGAAAGCGCTGGACATCCGCTGGGGCTTCGCGGCGACGGCGGGGATGATGGTGATCGGTGGCCTCATTCATTCCCCAAAGATCGCCGAGACGATGAGCCGGAGAATTGCGGAGATGAACCACGGCCAGGGTTTTTCCGCCAACTTCTGCACCGGCATCCTGGTCATCGCCGCCAGCGTCTTCGCGCTGCCCGTTTCCACCACGCATGTGGCGGTTGGTTCGCTCTTTGGTATCGGCCTCGCCACGGGCAAGGCCAACCCGAGAGTCATGATGGGGATCGTGCTCTCATGGATCATCACGCTGCCCTGTGCGGGCGTTCTGAGCGCGGCAGCCTATTGGCTCCTCACGCGGACGACGGCCGTTTAGAGACTGTGAAGAAAGTCCGGCGAGCATGACTGAAGGGCGTCTGTGTCAGACGCCGTGGGGCGTGTTGCTTCCGATTACCCTTCCGGCGTTTCACAGAAACGCCCTACAGCGCCACCCTTCGCGGACTTATATCTTTGCCGGCTCTTTCGGGGCTTCCACTTTTCCTGCTGCGCCTCACTGGTTGCGCGCGGGAGTGAACCGGTGGCATTCCATTCGTCAGCGGGCGACGTAAACCGTGCTCGCCGATTCGCAGTCGAGGAGGGGATTGGCGAATTTGACGATGTGCGCCTCGGCAGTGGCGAAAACCCGCTGGAGCGCATGGAGGAAATAGTCGTCGGGCGGATCGTCGGACCAGAGGGCGAAGACGCCGCCGGGTTGCAAGTGCGCGGCGAGAGCGCGCAGGCCGGCAAGTGAATAGAAGGCGCTGTGACGAGGGTGGAGGAGATTGTCCGGGGAGTGATCGATATCGAGCAGGATGGCGTGGAAGCGGCGGCCGGGGGAGGCCGGATCGAAACCGTCCGCGGATGCGGCGAGGGCGAAGAAGTCGGCCTGCACGAAGCGGCAGCGTGGGTCGCCCGTGAGGACCGAACCGAGCGGGACGAGGCCGCGCTGGTGCCATTCGATGACGGCGTCGAGGGCCTCGACGACGATCAATTCGCGCACCGTGGGATGCTTGAGTGCCGCGACAGCCGTGTAGCCGAGGCCGAGGCCGCCCACGACGACGTCCCACGATCCCGGATCGAGCGCCGCGAGGCCGAGATCGGCGAGAGCGACTTCGACTTCGTGAAAGAGGCTCGACATGAGAAAGGCGTCGCCCAGCTTCACCTCGAAGACCTCGAGGTCGTCCATCCCCCGCATGCGGCGGCGGCGCAGGGAGAGATCCCCCAGCGCGGTTGTCCGGAAATCGAGTTCGGCAAAATCTCTGCTCATTGGCCACAGTAGGCTGCGGGGTGAATTTGCTGCCAAGGTTTTCTGCGGCAAAGGCATGATTCGCACCGCTCCATGTCCGCCCCTGTCCCTCCCCCTTGAAAACCATGATCGCACGTCCCTCCATGCGGCTCGGACATCAAGGAGCCGGTGGGCACTGAGCGAAAATTCTGTCGTCCAGCGCTGTCGCCGCGTGCGGCGTGGAGTCGTCATCGGCTCCGAGATTGATCCGGCCTATTTCGCCGCGGCGCGCTCGCTTCTTGGCTTTTCCGTGGAAACCTGAAATCAGCTTGGGCGAACCGTGTTCGCTTTTATCCTCCGCCGTTTTGCCTCGATGATCGTGGTGCTCTTTTGCGTCATCACGCTCACCTTCCTGCTGGTGCGCGTCGCACCGGGTGGGCCCTTCACCAAGGAGCGCAAGATCAAGCCGGAGATCCTCAAGCAGATCATGGCCAGCTACAATCTCGACGGCCCGTTGTGGGAGCAATACACGACCTATTTGGGCGTGCACCGGAACAATCAGGGCAAATTCAGCGGGCTTCTCCAGGGCGACCTTCAACTCACGACAAAATTCCGCGATCGTTCCGTGCGTGACCTGCTCGTTCAGACCCTTCCAATTTCCGCCACACTCGGCGTCGCGGCCTTTCTCCTCGCCAGCGTCGGCGGTGTCTGGCTCGGGAGCGTCGCGGCGGTGCGGCATCACACGCCGGCGGACACCGGAGCCATGCTGGCCGCGCTTTTTCTCATCAGCATTCCAAATTTCGTCGTGGGTCCGGTTCTCATTCTGGTCTTTGCGGTCAAGCTTCGGCTCTTTCCCGTAGGCCAATGGATGAATTGGTCGAGCTTGGTGCTGCCTGCCATTACGCTGGCGGGGCCCTATATCGCCTACGTGGCGCGCCTCATGCGCACGAGCATGCTGGAGGTCCTGAATCAGGACTTTGTCCGCACGGCCCGCGCCAAAGGGCTGAGCGAATCCCGGGTCATCTTTCAGCATGCGTTGAAGGTGGCGATCCTGCCCGTGGTGAGTTATCTCGGGCCGCTCGCCGCCAATCTCCTGACCGGCTCCATCGTGGTGGAAACCATTTTCAACATTCCCGGAGCGGGGCCGTTTTTTATCAATGCCATCCTCGCGCAGGACGTTTTTCTCCTCGAAGGCGTGGTCATCGTCTATTGCGTCCTGCTCGTGTTGCTCAACCTCGTCGTCGACGTCGCCTACACCTGGCTTGATCGACGCATCCGCCTCGAATGAGCAGCGCCGCACTTCCTCCTCCTCCCGGCGCCTGGATGCGCCTGCGCAAGAATCCGGTCGCGGTGATTGCCATCCTCACCCTCGCGTTCATCGTTTTCGCGTCGGTTTTTGGCCCGCTGTTTTGCGCGCGTTACGTCACGCCGGAGACGGGCCAGGCCGTTTCCCTGTGGCAGCAAATCACGGCATTTGAGGCCGCGCATGTCACCTCACGCAATCAATACGACTTTCCCAGCGGCGCTCATTTGTTCGGCACCGACAACAACGGGCGCGATGCCTTCGCGCGTGTCATCGAGGGCGCGCGGATTTCTCTATTGGTCGGCATCAGCGGCGCGCTCATCAGCCTTTTCATCGGAACCGCCTACGGGCTCATCTCGGGCTATGTCGGTGGGCGGGCGGATGGGATCATGATGCGGGCGGTGGAGATTCTCTACGCGCTCCCGCGGCTCATCATCCTCATCCTCTTCACCTTCGTCTTCGACAAGCATTTCAAGTCGTGGCTCGCCGCCAACGGCCATGTGGCGCTCGTCGGTTACTCGAAGATTATCATCCTCATCGTCACTCTTGGCCTCATTGAATGGCTCACCATGGCGCGAATCGTCCGCGGCCAGGTGCTCTCGCTGAAAAACCTGCAATTCGTCGCCGCCGCGCGGGCTCTTG
>Ga0206937_10284_pt1 | contig 12706 bp, 12 predicted proteins | sample Alteio_BWOrgHeat_11_FD_152923 | JGI IMG/M metagenome (GOLD analysis project Ga0206937, IMG submission 152923) | Enriched cells from forest soil in Barre Woods Harvard Forest LTER site, Petersham, Massachusetts, United States -... | ecosystem: Environmental > Terrestrial > Soil > Temperate forest >... | reverse complement strand
AGTAGGAAATGGATTTGTTTTATGAAAGGATTTATGAAAACTTTTATGCATTATTTGTGAGAATGGAAAAGTTTAGTTAACTTTACATCACAAAACAATACCACTATCTTTTTTAAATATTAATTAATTATCAAAAAAATTTATGAATAACATAGGTACTATTTCCAAAAACTTGTTTCTGACAGCAGTGGCAACCTTCTGCTTTTTGTTTTTGCCCATAACAAATAAAGCCCAGATTGAAGCCGGTAACGACACAACGATATGTGTCCCGAACTGTGCCACACTGAATGCAACAGTGACCCCAATATCAGGTGCTACCAGCTATACTTATAGCTCGATAGCTTATAATCCTGACCCATTTACCGCTGGAACATCGTGCAATATTGTTGCCGATGATGGATATAGTGCGACTCTTCCTATTGGTTTTACATTTTGCTTTTATGGTAATTCATATACTCAGTTCCTGGGTTCTTCAAATGGGGTTTTAAGTTTTGACCTGGCTTTGGCAAATGGATACTGTCAATGGCCCATAAGTGCTGCCATACCAACTACCTCTGATCCTGAGAATTGTGTAATGTGTGTTTGGCAGGATATGTATCCTCCGATGGAGGAACAATAAAATATGCAGTTTATGGAATTGCACCTTTCAGGCGATTGGTTTATGCTTATAATGCCGAACCCTATTATTCTTGTTGGAATGCAGACTTATATACAGGTGAAGCCATCCTTTATGAAACAACAAATGTGATAGAAATACATGTTCAACATAAACCTGATTGCGGACAATGGAATGGTGGTTATGGCATCGAAGGAATTCAAAATGCAACCGGAACCTTGGCAACAGTTGTTCCCGGAAGGAACTATCCTTCGGTTTATACATTGACCAATGATGCGGTTAGATTTACTCCAAGTGGTGTTCAGGCTTATACTGTGAATTGGTACACTGTAATTGGTAATACTTTGGTAGGAACGGGAAATACTGTTACAGTTTGTCCGACAACCACAACCGCTTATTATGCAAAGGTTGTTTATAGTTGCACCAATGCAACTTTTACGGATACGGTAACTGTCAATGTAAGTAACCCAACAGCTACGGCTAATGCTCTTACAACTACCTCATGTAATAATCCAAATGGTGGCAGTGCAGATGTAACCACAGTTGGAAATGGTCCATTTACTTATAGCTGGAGTACCAATCCGATTCAAACCACAGATACAGCAACCAATCTTACTGTCGGAACTTATACAGTTACGGTAACAACAGCTTCAGGATGTACATCAACTGCAACAGTAACCATTACAGGACCTACTGCAACAACAGCAACAATCAGTGCTCAAACAAATGTCGGATGCAATGGAGGAAATAACGGAACAGCAACAGTAACAGCAGGTGGAGTTTCACCATTTACTTATAGCTGGAGCACAATTCCGGTTCAAACAACTCAAATGGCGAACAATCTTTCAGCGGGAACCTATACGGTTACTGTCACAGCTGCTAATGGATGTACAGCTACCGCAACAGTGACAATAACACAACCAACCCAAGTATCAGTTTCAATCACAGCTCAGACAAATGTAAGCTGCAATGGGGGAGCTAATGGAACAGCAACTGCAACAGGAGCAGGTGGCACTCCAAATTATACCTATGCATGGTCTAATGCCCAAAATACTCAAACAGCTACAGGATTATCTCAAGGAACTTATACAGTAACAGTTACAGATGCTAATGGATGCACATCGACAACTACAGTCACAATTACAGAACCGACATTATTAACATCTGATATTACAAATCCTGTTAATGTTTCTTGTAATAACGGGAATGATGGCTCAGCAACCGGCAATGGGGCAGGAGGAACACTAGGATATACCTACGCATGGTCTAATGGACAAAATACGCAAACTGCAATAAATTTAATAGCTGGAACTTATACAGTTACAGTTACTGATGCTAATGGATGTACATCAACATCAACTATAACTATCACACAACCTACAAATCTTGTTTCAACAATAACAGCACAGGTAAATGTAACCTGCAATGGATTAAGTGATGGTTCAGCTACAGTTACTACAACAGGAGGAACAGGAAACATTACTTTTTCTTGGAATACAATACCCATTCAAACAACTCAAACAGCAACGAATCTTGCTGCCGGAACCTATACAGTTACATCTACAGATTCTAATGGGTGCGTAATAACTGTATCAGTAACTATCACACAACCGCCATTACTTACAGCGGCAATAACGAACTTTACCAATGCAACATGTAATCCTGTTGGTACAGCAACAGTAACAGCAACAGGAGGAACAGGACCGATGTTCTATTCATGGAATACGATTCCAATTCAAAACACTCAAACTGCAACAGCTTTAGGGGCTGGGACATATACTGTAACTGTTACTGATGCAAATGGATGCTCAGCTACAGCCCAAGTTACTATTACCTCGCCACCAATAATGAATTCTGTAATTACAGCACAGGTAAATGAATTATGTAATGGAGGAAGTACTGGTTCAGCAACTGTAACAACCACTGGTGGAAATGGAATCTATACTTATCTATGGTCGAATGGACAAAATACTCAAACAGCAATAAATTTAGCTGTCGGAACTTTTTCGGTAACAACTACTGATGGAAATGGTTGTGAGTCTATTACTTCCGTAACAATTACTCAACCTAATCCATTAATAAATAGTTTTACTAACCAAGTGAATATTTTATGCAATGGTGGAAACAATGGATCAGTAACTGCAAACGGCACAGGTGGCACACCAGGATATACTTATGTATGGTCCAATGGACAAAACGTTCAGACTGCAACGAATCTGATAGCGGGTAATTACATCGTAACAGTAACTGATGCTAATGGATGCACAGTTACTGGTAATGTTACAATAACTCAACCAACAGTCCTGACGGTAAGTATTAGTTCTCAAACAAATGTTTTATGTAGTGGAGGTAATAATGGTTCGGCAACAATTACACCGAGTGGTGGAACAGGCAATATCACAGCATCATGGAATACTATCCCGGTTCAAACTACTTACACTGCCGTTAATCTAACTGCCGGAACATACACATGCACTGTTACAGATGCAAACGGTTGTGTGGCTCAAACCACAGTAACTATTACACAGCTAGCACTATTAACCTCGGCTATAACTGCATCAACAAATATTTTGTGCAATGGTGCTGCAACCGGAAGTGCAACAGTTACTGCAAATGGTGGTGCCGGAAATTATACCTATTTCTGGAATACAAATCCAACTCAAAATACGGCTACAGCTTCCAATATAATAGCTGGAACTTACTCGGTTTGGGTAACAGATGCTAATGGATGCACATCAAGTTCTACAGTTACACTGACACAGCCAACAGCAGTTACTACCTCTATTGTTAACTTTACTAATATTACTTGTTTTGGTGGAAGCAACGGAACTGCAACTGCAACAGCATCAGGCGGAACTGGTGCAATTACCTTTTCCTGGAATACAAATCCTATTCAAACAACTGCAACAGCTACTAATATGATTGCAGGAATTTATACTGTTACCTGCACTGATGCAAATGGATGTACAGCAACAGCCCAGGTTTCTATATCTCAACCACCATCAATGACTGTTACCACATCAGGAAATGCAAGTGTTTGTCAGGGGCAGTCAACAACTTTAAGTGTTACAGTTGCAGGTGGACTTAGTCCTTATAACTACAACTGGAATCCTGGAGGAAATGGAAGTAATACCTATAACCCTAGTCCAAATGTTACCACAAGTTATACCGTAACAATCACAGATGCAAATGGATGTACAGTTATTTCACCAGCCATGACTATTACCGTTAGCAGTGCTCCAACCGTTTTATTTACCGGAACTAACCTTGCGGGATGCGATCCTTTAACTGTTAATTTTACAGATCAATCAAGTTCAACATCAGGAACAATTTCATCATGGATGTGGGATTTTGGAAATGGTAATTCATCAACATCTCAAAACCCAATTTATACATTTACTGCCGGGTCTTATAGTATTACATTAACAGTAACTACTTCATTTGGATGTACCCAATCCCTTACTTTAACTGATTTTGTTAATGCTTATGCAATACCTGTTGCCGATTTTACGGCTGATCCATGGAGAACAACAGTACTGACTCCACAAATTTCTTTTCATGATAAATCAACCCATGCAACAACATGGTATTGGAATTTCGGAGACCATCAGAATTCAACAGGAACATCGACTCTTGAAAACCCATTTTATACTTACAGTGACCCTGGAATTTATACTGTTACACTATGGGTAACCGATGGAATTGGTTGTAATGATTCAATATCAAAGACGATAATTATTGATCCCGATTTTGAATTCTTTATTCCCAATGCATTCAGCCCGAATAATGACGGTAAGGATGAAATTTTCACAGGAATGGGTAATAACGTTTATTTATACGAAATGAAAATTTTTAATCGCTGGGGAGAAAATATTTTCACTACTACAGATCTTAATAAAGGCTGGAATGGAAAATTATACGGAACAGATGCAGATGTGAAGCAAGATACTTATATCTATACCATTCATATTACTGATACATACGGTAACCAGCATCATTACGAAGGTAAGGTTGCTTTGATCAGGTAAGAACTTAAGCTTATCTTGACTCATATTGGTTTAATATCCGATACACATGGATATCTTGACCCCAAGGTCTTTGAATACTTTGATTCTTGTGATGAAATCTGGCATGCAGGTGATTTTGGAACGGTAGAAGTCTCTGACGAGTTAGAGAAATTCAAACCCTTAAAAGGTGTTTATGGAAATATTGATGGAACAGAATTAAGAAAAAATCATCCCTTAATTCAAAGCTTCGAAATAGAAGGATTCAAAGTTTTAATGACTCATATTGGAGGGTATCCCGGAAAATATTCCCAACAAGTTAAAGAATTATTAACCCTTAAAAAGCCTGACCTGTTTATTTGCGGTCATTCACACATTTTAAGAATAATGAGAGATAAAAACTATAATAACATGTTATTCATCAATCCTGGTGCTGCTGGTAAAGAAGGATTTCATAAAATAAAGACTATCGTAAGATTTAATCTTGATAATCGAAAGATAGATAATGTGGAAGTTATCGAACTTGGAAAAAGGGGAGAAATATTACCTTAATCTGTCTAATGATTTAACTAATTCCTCATCCTTTTTAATCGCACTCCGAGCAAGAAAAAGAAATAGTATCATCAAAGCTGGTAAACAAATTCCGAACAAATAATCCTGATTCATTACATAATATCCATTAAAATTAAAAGCATAATAAGCTATCAAGGCAATTAATGACAATGTCAAAAGTACATTTAATAAGCAAAGTCTCATTTGAAGTTTCCTTTTCTTGTATAAAAATATAGTTATTAAAGTAATCAAACCAATTACAATATTAGTTATCAAAGCTGGCAGAACGAGAGTATTTGAAGTTTGAGAATGAAAGCCAAGTAATGTAAAATGAACTGCATTAGGTAGAACTGCTTTTATAGAGTACTCAGCTAAAGGCACAAACAGCATTGCAATACTCAATAAAAGAACAATAAAAAGATATACTGATTGAATTCTTTGAATCATAGGATAAATAATTTAGAGTCCGGCAAAATTAAACCAATTATTTGGAATATAATAAGAACATTTTTATCAAACAATTTGTATATATCGGTAATTTGTTTTAATATTGCATCGCTATATACGATTGCAATTTTTATTTGCACTAAATCAATAACTAGTTTTCTAAAAATCAAAATAACAAAGCACCCTTTGTTTCGTTTTAAACTATAAATCTTTGCATAAGGTCTTTTGATCTTACTTTATAAAAATCTTAAATAAAATTTAATGTATAATATTGATCAACTTAATGAAATGCTTGTTTCCGAACTTCGGGAACTGGCTCAAAAACTTGGTATAAAGGATTCTGAATCTTTAAAGAAACAGGAACTGATTTACAAAATTCTTGATTCTCAAACTGACGGTAAAGAGAACCTAAAAAAGGAAACTAAAGAATCTGCCAAAGATTCTGCTCCTGCAGAAGATTCTAATCTTGAAGTTCCATCCGAACCTAAACTAAAACTGAAAAGAAAAAGAATTATTTTGGATGAACCTATAAGTAATTTATCCGAAACTCCTGATTCTTCAATTGATGCCGAATCAGAAAAAATTGTCACTAACGAATCAAATAATCCTCAGGCAAACAAGAAAGAAGAGTCAACAAATGAAACTTCCTCACCCTCTTCATCCACATCGGAAGTTGAAAATGCAGGTTCCATCCCCCCTTCCAAACCATTTGTTAATAAACCATCATTTGATAGCAATTACGATTTCGGAACATATATTATAAGTGAGGGCGTTTTAGATTTAATGCCCGAAGGGTTCGGTTATCTTCGTTCTTCCGATTTTAATTATTTGACCTCACCCGATGATATTTATGTATCCCAATCTCAAGTAAAATTATTCGGATTAAAAACTGGCGATACCGTCCGAGGTTCCATTCGTCCGCCAAAAGAAGGTGAGAAATATTTCCCGCTTATTAAAGTTGATTTAATCAATGGACAAGAGCCTTCCGTCGTTCGCGACCGTGTTCCTTTCGAACATTTAACTCCTCTTTTTCCTTTTGAAAAGATTAATCTTTCGGGGTCTAAAAGCACCCTTTCTACAAGAGTCATGGATATGTTTACCCCTATCGGTAAAGGGCAGAGAGGATTAATTGTTGCGCAACCCAAGACGGGTAAAACAATTTTATTACAGGAAGTTGCAAATGCAATTGCTGCCAATCATCCTGAAATTTATCTCATCATTTTATTGATTGATGAACGCCCCGAAGAGGTTACCGATATGGCTCGAAACGTGAAAGCCGAAGTCATTTCCTCTACCTTCGATGAACCTGCAGAACGTCATGTAAAGATTACAAATATCGTCCTTGAAAAAGCAAAACGTATGGTCGAATGTGGTCACGATGTGGTTATTCTCCTTGATTCTATTACCCGATTGGCGAGGGCATATAACACTGTTTCCCCCGCTTCGGGCAAAGTTTTATCTGGTGGCGTTGATGCCAATGCTCTTCATAAACCAAAACGTTTTTTCGGTGCAGCCCGTAAAATTGAGCACGGTGGTTCGCTTACAATCATTGCCACTGCTCTCACAGAAACAGGTTCAAGAATGGATGAAGTTATTTTCGAAGAGTTCAAAGGAACAGGAAATATGGAACTGCAATTGGATAGAAAAATTTCCAACAAACGTATTTTCCCTGCCATAGATTTGGTCGCATCCAGCACACGCCGCGATGATTTATTATTAGATAAAGAAATTATTCAACGACTATGGATTCTCCGAAATCACCTCGCTGATATGAACCCTATGGAAGCAATTCAGTTTTTATTGGAACGCATGAACGGTACGAAATCGAATGAAGAATTTTTGGTTTCGATGAACGGGTAAATATTAATACTAAACATACTCATACTTCGCAGTAAAATGCCTCAGGAATTCAGGCTCCTCAGTAATCCTTAATCCTTTAGCAGTATTCCTATTTTCAAAAATCTTCTCAAAAACCTCTATCACATATTCAATATGGCTTTGAGTATAAACCCTTCTAGGAATAGCAAGCCTTACTAATTCCATGGGTGCAGGTATTAATTTCCCCTTCTCATCATATTTCCCAAACATTACTGACCCGATTTCAACTGAACGAATCCCACCTTTAAGATACATTTCACAAACCAACGCCTGCCCTGGATATTGATGAACAGGAATGTGAGGATATAATGCCTTTGCATCAATATAAACAGCATGACCGCCGATGGGAAGCATGAGCGGAATACCAATTTTAGTGAGATGATCCCCAAGATATTGCGTGCTTTTAATGCGATAAGTTAGATAAGCAGGATCAAAAACCTCCTCAAGTCCTTGGGCAATAGCTTCCATGTCTCTCCCTGATAAACCGCCATAAGTTGTGTAGCCCTCGGTAATGATTAAAAGATTTTTGCAGGCATCAGCGAGATGCTTTTCTTTGAGTGCAAGGTAACCACCCATGTTTACCAAACCATCTTTCTTGGCACTCATCAGGCAACCATCGGCATAAGAAAAAAGCTCCTGCGCTACTTCTTTATAAGTTTTATTTTCATATCCTTTTTCACGATGAACAATGAACCAGGCATTCTCAGCAACGCGACAACAATCAATGAAAAGATGGATGCCATATTTTTTGCAAATGCGACTTGTTTCTTTCACGTTTTGCATGGAAACAGGTTGCCCTCCTCCGCTGTTGTTTGTGACAGTGAGGACTACGCCTGAGATATTTTTTATATCATGATGTTTTATTTGCTCTTCTAATTTCTCTGTGTCTAAATTTCCTTTGAAGGAGTATATATGGTCAGATAATTCTGATTCTTTTATTGGTAAATCAATTCCTTCGGCACCCGAGAATTCTATGTTTGCGCGTGAGGTATCGAATAAGGTGTTGGAGAAAAATACTTTTCCTTTTCCTCCAAGGTACCCGTAAAGAATTCTTTCTGCTGCTCTTCCCTGGTGAGTTGGTAGAATGAATTCCATTCCGGTGAGGTTATTAATTACCGATTCCATGCGGAACCAACTACGAGAACCTGCGTAGGATTCATCTCCTTCCATCATGCCTGCCCATTGTTTTGCACTCATTGCCGATGTCCCACTATCGGTGAGCAAATCAATTATTACTTGTTCTGATTTTAACAGGAAGGGGTTGTAGTTTGCTGTTTTCAGAAACTGTTTTCTTTGTTCTTCGGTGCTGATAAAAATCGGCTCGACTGATTTTATTTTGAAGGGTTCGATGATTGTTTTGAATTCCATGAGAGATTAATTATTGATTATCGGATTGATAATATTCGGCAAAAGATGTTTCTGTTTCCCTGAGTTTTGCGCTGAATAATGATACTTCTTTTGGTAAACGGTCTTTGATAATATCAACAAAATAGATGAGCATATTTTCGCAAGTTGGTTGAAATGGAGTGAAGACAACCTTCTCAAACAAGCCAATATCATTGAATTCACTATGCGGAGAATTTTCATTTAATACCAAAGCATGATCAAAATGTTTGATGACTAAATTGTTTACGATTGATTTTAATTCTGAGAAATCCATTACCATCCCATTCTTTGGATTATCATTATTAAGGAGTGGCGTTCCTGATACAGTAACGCTTAATGAATAGGAATGTCCATGAATGTTTTTGCATGGACCATCGTAGCCATAAAGTGCATGTGCCATTTCAAATTTAAAAACTTTTGTGATTCTTATTATGCTCATTATTAACTAACCGGAACAGCTTCCGATTCCTTTGTCCAGATTAACTTTTTACCGAAACCTAATGTATTATCAGTCATCTTTATATAATTAAGTTCGATGCCATAGATGACTCCTTCCATTAGTTTTGACATCGGGAATTTCTTTTGGTATGCAGCTTTTGCAAGAGCTAATAGTTGCCCATCCAATGCTTCGACAGTGCCTGTTAATTGGATTCCCTGTACTTTTGAGATGCTTGTTTCCGGCGCTATTGTTCCTGCAACTTTGTTATTATATTTTATATCTCGGATATGTTTTGTTTTATCCTGCGACATAAAAATAAGCATCTCATGGCTTTCGAGATATGCATAAAACAAACTGCAACAATAAGGCTCGTTATCCGAGGAAGTTGCAAGAGTAAGAAGATGATGTTTCAAAAGAAACTTTGTAATTTTTGTATCCATATCATTAATAATTTGAGATGGTAAATATCCATCTAATCCTGATAGTAAAGGATGATATAAATCAGTATTAAAGATGATTTAGGTCAGGTTTAAGAATTGGTATAAAAAGAGAAAGCCCTCCGACGAATAATCAGAGGGCTTTCTCTTTTTTGTTAACAAATTAAATTGCTATCATATTAAAGGTGTGGACTACAGTTTTACCTTGTTTGATTTGGTAAGGGGCTGCGGTATTAGGATGAAAACCTGTGGCTGATGCAACAGGAGTTGCAATCCCATGTGGGAAATGGGGATAGGAATAACTTCCATCTAAATGGGTTAAAACTGTTTTGTTTTGAAGAGGGAAAAATATGCTTCCGTTATAAATTCCATGACCTAATGAATCTAACATATAACCTTCGGCTATTGTTGTTCCGGATGGGAAATGGTTTATCTTTCTGGCGTTCCAATATAAGGCATATAATGTTGGGTTATCTTCTAATAAAGTATTGATAATCGGATCAACTAATAATTCGAGATTGGCAATTCCTTCCATCATGAAGGGATGAATGGCTGAGGTTTGAACTTTACGAGCATCAATGGCTTCGTCTGTGGAAGATTCTAATAAACGATAAGCAGCTAATTTGCTGACTACATCGTTTTTTTTGAATAAGACTTCCGCCATAAGGAGTGAGAAGTCCGGCAATAGTGTCAGTTATAGTTAACAATGTTGCATCGCAAAAAGCACCGATGCCATTGTAATGGTTTAACTCTATTTGAGGCAAAGTAAAATCAACTTTAGCTCTGTTTGTAAGATCGGGGATGCTGCCGAAATAGGCACTTCCTGCTGAACACATCTTAAATTCGGCTTTGACGAGGAGGTTAAATGATGCGGCAAGGGTTTCGGTAACGCCGTGAGTTGGGATACCCTGTGCTGCTTCGGCGGCTATGCCATCGAGATAATTTCCTTTTACTACGCCGATGGCTGAAGTAAGTCCGCTGCGGAGGGTGATGTAGCCATTGAGTGGATTTTGAATGACGCTAATGACTTCGCCAATCATGTTTTTACGTTCTTTGTCTTTTCTTTCCATTTTTTAAATTTTTAGTATTAATTTATTTTTTAAATCAGGAACTTAGAGGTTCTACTAAAAATTCGAGGGTGCAAATGTAATTTAAATATTGGGGTTTGATGCTATGTGAATGAAAATACTTTTAAAATTGTTTTGGAGGGTTTTATTTTGAAATGAAAAGGTGAAATATTGGAACCGAAAGAGAGATTCTCAGTGCTGCCGATAAGATTATTGGAAGCACCTGATGGATTATTGGAGCTGCCAATACGATTATTATAACTGCCAGAAGGATTCTCAGAGCTGCCGATAGGATTATTGAGACCTCCGGAGGGATTATTATGACCGCCGGAAGGATTATTGGAACCGCCGATTCGATTATTGGGACCGCCGGAAGGGTTATTGGGAGGGATGGAGGGAGAATTATTGAAATTTGGGGCGTTTTGGGGAGTGGAAAATGGTATTTTGGAATTGGGAGGTGTGGAATGTGGTCATTATGAGGGTATTATTGGGGAGATGGAAATTTTTAGTGGGGAAGGAGGACGATATGGGAATTTGACATATAGTGCTAATTTTAGTTTAGAAATAAGTAGAAACCCCGAATTGAATAGCTGCGGTTCTGACTGGAGTATTTCCAAATATATCTCTTTGCCATTGATAACCATAATTGAGTCGTAAAACAGTTGAGCCGACAGGTCGGAAGGCGATGCCGGGAGTTATTGCCCAGAGATCGTCATAAATGTTTCCTCCTGTTTCTTTGAATGTACCTATATTATAGTCAACATATTGAAGGCGTAATGCTAACTCAAATTTTGCATGTTCCCAATCGAACATTTTATGCTGTATAACGGTATAGACAAAATCAATAAAGCCGCCCCATTGTTGGGAGCCATAATTTTGATTGTAATTATCGGGAAGCTGAACATAAACTTTTGCCACCTCTGTTGTGATAGTTAATTTGTTGTTAAATTGAGAGGTTTGAAAATCTCCTGCCAGGATATTTGCACTTCTTTTTGGAGCAATAATTAATCCATCACTTGTTTGCCATTTGTTATAAATATCTGTCAAATAAGAAATACCAAATTCTCCTATTGCTCTGTTTCGGATAGCGATTTTACCAGTGAACATGGGAAGTCCGCTGTTGGTTTGCGAAAATTTATTTTGATTTTGATTTCCATCAGCAAGGGAGGTATGACCATCTGAATTTAAAATTATTCCTTCATCAAAACCGTTGGTGAGATAGGCTTCGTAACCTAAACTCCAACCATTATTAAAATATTTACCAAATATACCAAAACCTGCTTCTGACAATGTAGAAGGAATAATTGTAGTTGAAGAAAGGGGACGATCAACAAAATCCCATTTAGGTCCGTCATGATTTTCGTTGAATGAGCCGATAGGATTTACTATTATTCCACCTCTTAAATTAAATAATGGATGAAACTCCATATCGAGAAAGGCATACTCGACCTCTATATCTTTACCTCCATTTGCAAACTCTATTTCTGAATTGAATTTTATATTTTTTGCAATGGAGGATTCAAGAAAAATTGAAACTCTGCGAGCCTGAAAAGAAAAACCACTTGGAACTCCATTAGTACCTGAATACTGGGTGTTTGCTTCCATATAACCACCTAAGGCAATAGGCAATTTTCCTACTGAAAGAAAAGGTTTATCATAAACACAATCCATGTTTAATTTTTGTTTTGAGGAATCTGTTTTTATTCTTTTTAAAAAAGAACTATCTGTTACCTGATTTGTTAAAGTAACTTGAGCATTAGCATAAATTGATATGTTCATGCAAATAAATATTGCTACTTGATTTTTAAAGTTGAATGTAAATATTTTCATTGTCTGTTATTATTTTAAATGTTTTTTAAATTTTCTTCTGCGGGAGGGTG
>Ga0206937_10186_pt1 | contig 12729 bp, 8 predicted proteins | sample Alteio_BWOrgHeat_11_FD_152923 | JGI IMG/M metagenome (GOLD analysis project Ga0206937, IMG submission 152923) | Enriched cells from forest soil in Barre Woods Harvard Forest LTER site, Petersham, Massachusetts, United States -... | ecosystem: Environmental > Terrestrial > Soil > Temperate forest >... | reverse complement strand
CGGGAGGGAAGTATGTGCTGCCGGGTGGGATCGATGTGCACACGCACCTCGACATGCCCTTTGGAGGTACGACCAGCGCCGATGATTTCGAGACCGGCACGCGAGCGGCAGCTTTCGGGGGAACAACGACACTGATCGACTTCGCTATCCAGTACAAAGGGCAGACACTGAGAACGGCATTCGACGCATGGATGAAGAAAGCGTCGGGTCGAGCAGTGTGCGACTATGCATTTCACTGCATCATCACTGAGCTTGCGGACGCGCAACTCGATGAGATGAACGCCCTGGTGCGTGAAGGGGTCACGAGTTTCAAATTGTTCATGGCATATCCGGGCGTTTTCATGCTCGATGACGCGAGCATTTTTAAGGCATTTCGCGCGACCGCCAAAAATGGCGGACTCGTGTGCATGCATGCCGAGAACGGGAGCGCGATCGACGTGATCGTGCAGCAAGCGTTGGCGGAAGGGAAGAAAGCGCCAAAGTATCATGCGCTGACGCGGCCGACGACGGCCGAAGCGGAGGCGACATCGCGAGCGATCGCGCTGGCCGAGATGGCCGGAGCGCCGGTCTACATCGTGCATTTGAGCTGCAATGATGCGCTTGAGAAAGTAAGGGAGGCTCGTGATCGAGGACTTCCGGTCTACGCGGAGACCTGTCCGCAATATTTGTATCTGTCTTTGGAAAACATGGACGCGCCTGGGTTCGAAGCTGCGAAGTATGTCTTTACTCCGCCGCTTCGAGAAAAGTGGCACCAGGAGAAGCTTTGGAACGGGCTGAAGCGCGATCACCTTCAGGTGGTTTCCACCGACCATTGTCCGTTTTGTTTCAAGGAGCAGAAAGAACTTGGCCGAGATGATTTCACAAAGATTCCGAACGGAGGACCGGGCGTTGAGCACCGCATGAGTCTGATTTTTTCGGGAGGCGTTGCCGCCGGAAGATTCAGCGTTAACCGCTTTGTCGAACTGGTTTCCACCACGCCCGCGAAATTATTCGGCTTATATCCACGCAAAGGAACCATCGCGGTCGGCTGCGATGCTGACCTCGTGATTTTCGATCCCAATCGGAAACATACAATCAGCGTGAAGACACACCACATGCGCGTGGACTACTCGATGTTCGAAGGCATCGAGGTCACTGGAATGCCAGAGGTGGTATTATCGCGCGGACGGGTGGTTGTAGAAACGAATAAGTTCGTCGGACGTGCTGGAGCCGGTGAGTTCCTTAAACGAGCGCTGTATACGCAGCCCTAGTGCTGTTCCCGGATGGGCGCGAATCGAGTTGCGAGACATAAGCCTCAAACTTAGAGTGTCGTAATCTATGCCCGGTACTATTCCTTCCCCCGCGGTCACGGCCGGCGCCGCCTTGAAATCGCGCATCGCATCCATCGATCTTATTCGCGGCGCGGCAATGATCCTGATGGCCATCGATCATGTTCGAGTCTATTCCGGTGTTCCGCCGGGAGGTCCCACACCGGCAGTCTTCTTCACCCGTTGGATCACCCACTTCTGCGCGCCGGCGTTTATCTTTCTGGCGGGAACGAGTGCCTTTTTCTACGGCCGCAAGCACGCTGACCTGTCAAGACACCTGCTCATCCGTGGTGTCTGGCTCATTTTCCTGGAGCTCACATTCCTGCGCGTCGCATGGACCTTCAATTTCGACTTCAAGCAGTACGAGATGGCAGGCGTCATCTGGGTGATTGGGTGTTGCATGATCCTCATGGCCGGCTTGGTGAAACTGCCGGTGGCGGGGATCGGAGCGATCGGCGTGGTGATCATCGCGGCCCACAACCTGATGGATACACACATGGGAGCGTTGCTGGAAGGGCTCGACCAGAACCGCTTCTCCGGTCTCTGGAAAATTTTCTATGTTGGGTTCTTCGCCGGGCCGATCCAGTTTGGTCCCAACGGTCCGAACGTCATTGTGCTGTACTCAATCATTCCATGGATTGGGGTCATGGCGGCAGGGTACGCGTTTGGCAAGGCACTGGTCTTGGATCCAGCGCAAAGAAACCGGCTCTGCCTGGCGATTGGACTCTCGGCGGTGGGACTTTTCCTCGTGCTGCGGGGGTTTAACCTGTACGGCGATCCACGCCCGTGGCACGCTGCGACGCAGGGACATAACGGCGCGCCACCGATGCCTGCCTGGCTTGCGTTCCTGAACACGAGTAAGTACCCGGCGTCGCTCAATTTCCTATTGATGACGCTGGGGCCGATAATCGCCGCAATCCCACTGCTCGAGGGCTTTCGCGGCGCGGTCGCTCGCCAAATTGCAGTCTTCGGGCGCGTGCCGTTTTTCTTCTACGTCGTTCATATCCCCTTGATCCATGCGCTTGCGCTTGTGGTATCGAAAGTCCGGCTCGGCTTTGTCAGCCCGTGGCTGTTCGCGAACCATCCAATGGGAAATCCAGAACCGCCGGAGGGGTATGTTTGGAGCCTCCCGCTTCTTTACCTGATCTGGGGAATCACGATCTTACTGCTTTATTTTCCGTGCCGGAGCTTCGCCGAGATCAAGGCAAGTCGGAGCGATGGCTGGCTCAAGTATTTGTAGTGGCGGCAGTCGCGTGAAAGACCACCCGTCAATGCTTGTCGCCTTGCTCAGTGAAGAATTTGCCGCTAGTTCCCGAAGAAAAATACCTGGATGTGATGGTCTTTTTGCGAGTGAAAAACTCCACGGCGTCCCAGCCGTGGACGTGCAGATCGCCAAAGAACGAATCCTTCCACCCTGAGAACGGAAAATAGGCCGGCGAGGCGGCCACGCCGATGTTGACACCGACCATGCCAACTTCCACGCGCCGGCTGTATTCGCGCACGGCGGCACCGTCTTCCGTAAAGATTGAAGTGCCGTTGCCGCGCGGATCGTTATTTACCACTGCAATCGCTTCGTCGAGCGTATTGACGTGCATCACAGACAGGACGGGGCCGAAAATTTCGTCGGTCGCAGCGCGCATGTCAGGCTTCACATTATTCAGAATGGTTGGGGCAACGAAGTTGCCGCCTTGCGGAACTGCTTTGGGACGACGGCCATCGACCAGCAACTCTGCTCCCTCTTTGATTCCGTATTCGATTGCCTCGTGAATGCGGTCGCATGAAGAGCTCGAAATGACTGGACCAAGACTCGATTTCGGGTCCGTGCCATCTCCGGCGATAAGCTTTTCTGCTTCCTCTTTAAGTTTAGGCATGATGGCATCACCCGCAGATCCAACCGTTACCAGCACCGAGCCTGCCATGCAGCGCTGCCCCGCATTCCCGAACGCGCTTCCCAGAATATTCGATACGGTCTTGTCGACCACCGCATCAGGCATCACGACCATGTAATTCTTCGCTCCGCCCAGCGCCTGCACACGCTTACCTTTTTCTGCGGCGCGCCGGTAAATGTACTTGGCCGTGTTGACCGACCCGACGAACGAAACTGCATTGATGCCAGGATTGTCGAGGATCGCATTGACCACATCATGCGCCCCGTGGACGACGTTAACCACTCCGGCCGGAAGGCCAATGTCCTGCAGAATATGACAGACGAGTTCCGATGTAAGCGGAACTTGTTCCGAGGGCTTGAGAATAAAAGTGTTGCCGCAGGCGATCGCGAACGGCAAGAACCACATCGGCACCATGGCTGGAAAGTTGAATGGAGTGATCGCCGCGCAAACTCCCACGGGCTGCCGGATCGTCTCGGTATTGATGCCTCGTGACACACCTTCGAGAATTCGCCCTTGCATCGTCATCGGAGTCGCGCAGGCGACCTCGAGCACTTCGATGGAACGGGTGATCTCGGCGCGAGCGTCAGATAAAACCTTGCCGCCTTCCCGAGTGACAGATTGCGCAAGTTCGTCGATATGCTGGCGGAACCGCTCGCGCAAGGCGAAGATAAATTCGGCCCGTTCTCCAACCGAGCGCCCGCGCCAGTCAGGCAGCGCGTTCTTTGCCGCAGCCACGGCAGCCTCCACGTCAGCAGCTACCGACAAAGGCACTCGTGCCAACACCTCCCCATTCGCTGGATTCGTCACATCGAGATGGCTGGAAGCTTGGGACGGCGTCCAGCGACCGCCAATAAAGTTCTCCAGAACTCGAGGTGTTGATGATTTGCGCCCGGATTTTTCGACTGATGTGTTTGCCTCTTGAGGCGCCAGTGTGTTGGCTTGCAGAGTCATTTCCGATCCTCACTTGGACGATAAATCATGCCCTGGCCGTTAAAGTGGCCGGACGGCGATTGCTCTGGTTTTACCACGTTTTGCCTGCCGGCAACAGCACGAGCAAGGCAGAATGGTGCGTGGCAAAAGCCGATAGAGCGCCACCCCGCTCCTCCTCCAAGAAGGTGGCTGTGGTTAGTTGGCCGTGATCTGCTTGTGATTACTGGTACCTCAGGTGCCGAGAGCGAAGCGTTGCCGGAATTGCCCGCTGCCCGTAGAATTAAATTCAGAACCGTTCTCATGTAGGCCCGTAGCTCAGTCTGGTTAGAGCGCTTCCTTGACACGGAAGAGGTCGATGGTTCGAGTCCATTCGGGCCTACCATATTGTCCATCGTTCACGAACTTCCGCGGAAAAACTTGGGATAGCAACTTGATTCCAATGGCCCGGAGGCCTGCCCAGCATGTGGAGAAGTCGCGACTTATTGCTCTGCTCTTCGATCGCAACTCTGATCGCAACTCTGTCGTTGGCATTACCTGCAATGGCTGCCGATAAACCAACACAAATTCACGGGGGCAACGGCATTACGCTGCCACCGCCTCCGCCCACTGAAGCGAAGCCGGTTACCGACGCCGTCGCTGGCCAATCTATCAGCGACCCTTACCGCTGGCTGGAAGATGGCAAGAGTCCCGAGACTCGTGCCTGGATCCATTCCCAGATGCAGTACACGGAGGACTATCTCAGCAAGGTTAAGGGCCGTCCCGAGATCGTCAAGCGCCTCACCGAGCTCGAACACGTCGAGGATTTCGGCTACCCGGAGGAGCGGCAGGGCAATTACTTTTTTACAAAACGTCTTCCCGACGAGAACCAGGCCTCGATCTACAGTCGGAAGGGTCTTCATGGAACGGACGAGCGGCTCATCGACGCCACCAAGCTTAGCGCTGACCAAAATACTTCGGTTCACATCGAAGATATCTCGGAGGATGGCACCCTGCTTGTCTATGGCATTCAGGAAGGCGGCGCCGATGAGCGCAGCATCCACCTGCTTGATCTCAACTCGCGCAAGGAGCTGCCGGACACTCTCCCCAAAGCCCGCTATTTCGGAGTAAGCCTCAGTCCCGACAAGCAAGGCCTCTACTATTCCAAGGTCGAAGAGTCAGGCTCGTTCGTGTACTACCATCGCCTGAACAGTCGCACCTCCGCTGACTCGCTGCTCTTCGGTAAGAAGTTCCATGACGACACCTTCGGCCCGATGGACCTGATCTCTTGTGGAGTCACGGAGAACGGGCGCTACCTTCTGATCAGCGTCGCGCATGGAGTGCCGGCGAAGCGCGTGGACCTGTATGCCAAAGATCTTCGCCAGCCCGATTCGCCCATTCGCACAATGGTGCATGGGATCGACAATGAGTTTTACCCGATCAACTATGAGGATAGCCTTTACATCTCCACCGACTATCAGGCTCCGAACTATCGCGTGGTCCGGGTGGACATGAACGATCCCGATCCGTCGAAATGGACGACGATCGTTCCCGAAGGGAAGGACGTAATCTCCTACGCATTCGTCGTAGGCGGAAAGCTATTTGTGACCGGCTTGCACGACGTAGTCACTCAGACTCGCATTTACACGCTAGACGGCAAGCAGACTGGAACCGTGACGTACCCTACTATCGGTTCGGCGTCGCCCATGTTCGGACGCGCTAATTCGCAAAACGGCTTCTACAGTTTTGAGTCGTTCATCATTCCGGGAACGCTTTACCACTACGATGTCGCAACGGGGAAGACGGAGATCTTCGCGCAACCGAAAGTGCCGTTCGATTCCGAAAAGTATGAGGTTCAGCAGGTGTTCTATACCTCGAAGGACGGCACGCGCATTCCAATGTTCATCACTTCAAAAAAAGGATTGAAGCGTGACGGGACTGCTCCGGTTCTTATGTGGGCATACGGAGGATTCACCGTCAGCCTGGAACCCGAGTTCAATCCCGAGTATGCCTGGTGGATCGAGCAAGGCGGCTACTACGCGCAGCCCAATCTGCGGGGCGGAGGTGAATACGGCGAGAACTGGCACAAAGCTGGAATGTTTGAGCGTAAGCAAAATGTCTTCGACGATTTCTATGCCGCTGCGCAGTATTTAGTCGACAACCACTACACTACGCCGGCTCGGTTAGCGATCCGAGGACGCTCGAATGGAGGCCTGCTCATGGGCGCCGCAATGACGCAACATCCCGAACTCTTCGGCGCCATCTGGTGCGGATATCCGTTGCTCGACATGCTCCGTTACCAGAACTTTCTGGTAGGACGCTGGTGGACCACCGAGTACGGCTCCGCCGAAGATCCGAACCAGTTCGCCTACCTCATCAAGTACTCGCCCTACCACAATGTGAAGGCTGGAGCGAAGTATCCGGCCATCATGTTCAACACGGGAGATTCAGACACACGCGTCGATCCCCTGCACGCACGCAAGATGACGGCAAAAATGCAAGCCGCAAGCGGCGGAGATCGGCCCATCCTGCTGCATTATGAAGTGCAAGCCGGACACAGTTCGGGCGTCTCGATTCGTCAAAAGGTGAACGACACCGCCGACGAGTTGTCGTTTCTGTGGAATGAGACCGAAGGCAAATAATAAGAAGAGCCAAACGGAAGTGATCGCTTCTGCTCATTTCATGCAGTTGCGAAAAAACCAATAAGGCCGGGAATTGTGTTCTCCGTTTCCGGCTCCATTAGAATGAGCTTCAGTGCACACCTCCTTGGCAGTCCGCACCGAGAATGTCTCCCGCCATTATCAAATGGGAGCGGCATTGGTGCGCGCAGTAGATGGAATTTCGATCTCCATTCAGGCTGGAGAGTTTGTGGCTTTGTTAGGCGCCTCGGGATCGGGCAAGTCTTCGCTGTTGAATCTGGTTGCAGGCCTTGACAGCCCGACCTCTGGGACGGTGGCTGTTCATGGAAGCAACCTGGCAGCGCTGTCACGGGAAGAGTTGGCCAAGTATCGACTCCACACAGTAGGCATGGTTTTCCAGTCCTTCAACCTGATACCGAGCATGTCATTGCTTGAGAATGTAGAGCTTCCGATGCGTTTTGCCGAAGTCGATCGCCGCGAGCGTTCCGCCTTGGCACGCCAGTCGTTGGAACGCGTGGGCCTAAGCGGACGGCTTTCCCACCGGCCGATGGAACTCTCAGGTGGTGAACAGCAGCGCGCGTCTTTGGCGCGCGCGCTCATCAACCGGCCAAAACTGCTTCTGGCAGATGAACCGACAGGTAATCTGGACAGCCGCACCGGCACTGAGATCATGGATCTTATTCGCAGCTTTAATCAATCGCTGGGCATGACCGTGGTGATGGTGACGCATGAGCAGACTCTCGCGGAGAAGTATGCCGGTCGGATGTTGCATCTTGCGGATGGGAAACTTGTGGACGACACAGCAAACAATTACGACTCCAAGGTCTTGCCGGAGTCGAAGCAGGTGCCAAGGCCGGCAGGAGAAATACGGTGAAGCTTTACGATGTCGCCGACCTTGCTGTTCGCAACCTTCGCGAGTCCATCTTTCGCAATTCACTGACGACGATCGGTATCTCTGTCGGTGTGGCCTCACTGGTCGCGATGCTGTCGCTCGGGATTGGGCTGCAGCAACTGGCTTCGCGGCGGCTGCAAAAGTCGGGATTATTTGACACCGTAGTCGCCACCTCTCGACGCGACCTGCGAAACTTCCGCGAGCAGCGAGAGGAGGGACCGCCCCCGTCGGACAGCCCGTCGCTCGATGAACCCGCGCTAATCAAGATCGCTGAAATCCCTGGCGTGGTCGAGGCCTATCCTGATATCCGGTTCGTTACCGACGTGCGCTTCGATGACAAGCCGCACCTGACGATGGTGGCGGGCATCCCGTTCTCCGCGAGGAATAACAATGACGCTTTCGACGGCATGCAGGGTAGTTTCTTTTCCTCGGATGCAGCCGCGGAAGTCATCCTCCAGAAGTCGTTTGCCGAGGAGTTGCTGGGCATCACGCCCAAGCCGGGCACGGACACAACAAACATTGCCGAGTTGGCTAAACCTCTTCTTGGAAAGCAGGTGACGATGCGCTATGCCGAGCGTACCTCGTCTCCCTCTGCTGGGGCTGGCGATAGTGCGGCGTACTCCGTCGTCTCCCGCGAGCGAGTATTGAAAATTGTAGGATTGACGGATCTCGATCCGGATAGCTTGCGCGGCACGGCGCGGGCGCGCGTTTTCATGCCGCTCAAGCTTGCGCTGGACCTCCACATCATGCAGTCCAACCTGCGCGACACTTCGGCCAGTGACTCGCCCAGCTATACATCACTGAGCGTTCGAGTGCAGAATCCCAATCAGGTTCCGGCGGTGGAAGATGCCATCAAGAAAATGGGCTTCAGCGCTTTTTCGATCGTCGATGCGGCTCGCAGTATGCGCCAGTTTTTTGCCGTGCTCGATGGGTTCCTCGCGATATTCGGCAGCCTCGCCTTGGCCGTTGCTTCGATTGGGATCGTGAATACGCTGGTGATGGCTATTCTCGAACGCCGGCGCGAAATCGGAATCATGAAGGCAATCGGCGCGAGCGACGCGGATGTGCGCGGGCTTTTCTTCGCCGAGGCGGGCGCAATGGGTCTGGTCGGCGGCGCAGTCGGAGTGACGCTTGGCTGGGTGATCGGACGTCTTATCAATTTCGGAACGAACATTTATCTGGAACGCCAGCATTTTCCGGCGGCGCAGATTTGGTCTGTTCCACTGTGGCTGGTTCTCGGCGCAATCGGTTTTTCCGTGATGGTCAGTTTGTTGTCGGGACTCTATCCCGCATCTCGCGCTGCTCGTCTCGATCCGGTACAGGCGCTGCGCTACGAGTAGAGAGGGTGAGGAAAAAGGTATCAAAAACTGGGGGTTTTAAGGCGCGAGTTCGCATCCGCGTGAGCAAACCCCCGTGGTGTGGTCTTTTAAAATCAAAGACTTAGAGGGCGATTTCGGCGAGGTGTTTGAGGAGTAAGGACTTAGATGCAAAGTATTTATAAATCAATCAGTTAGCCAGATTCGCCGGTTATTTTTGCGCGGAATTGTTCATGTATATTATTGAGGAATAAATACTTTACAACGATTTTGTGAGCATTTTGTCCATCGAAGCCGACGGTGATTGTGCGCAGATGTCGGGTCCTCGTCTCGTGCGCACCTGTCTGACATGGCTTGTGCCGTTCTTAGTTCCGCTCCTCCTGGTTGTCCAAGGTCACGCGCAAGGCCGCATCGATTGCAACGCGCTGCAAAGTCACATCCTCGGTGAAGGCGTCCACTACTGCGTCATGTTGCCACCCGACTATGACGCGGCAACTGCCGGGCATTCTCCACGACGTTATCCGGTGCTTTATTTCCTGCACGGACTCGGCGATAACGAACAGGCTCTGTTCAAAGGCGGCGGATGGGACCTGATACAAGACCTGCGCCAAAAAGGACAGGTTTCCGATTTTTTGATAGTCACGCCCGAAGGAAAGCGCAGTTTCTACATCAATTCGTCCGATGGCCGCATGCGTTATAGCGATTTCTTCATTCGGGAGTTCATTCCTTACATCGAGTCGCATTATGCGATTCGCCGCGAGCGCTCCGCCCGAGCCATTAGCGATTTTTCTCTGATTCACGTTGGCCCTGGCATTCGTCGAAGAGGAAGGACCCCGGCCGACATAGTCGGTAACGCTGGACTAGGCATAGCGGGAGATGCCTTCGATGCAAAGATAGTCAGGCACCTCGTTTCGCCAGCTCTGGGAGCCGGATCCCAATTGCGTTCATTAGGCAAGATCCTAACGGTCCCAAACTGGGTCTATATCAAGCTGGAGCGCTGGCATCATCTATCCCTTTTAAGAGCGAAAGACGTGCTGGACATGTTAAAGGGCGTTCACGCGCAATCGCTGGAGCCAGAGAAGATCGCAGCCCTCATTCACTTCATAAAAGAAGGTCTTGGATTCCAACTCCACCGTGCCGTACAAAAAGTAAAGTGCGATTTGTCGAGTCGAACTGAGACCACATTTCAGTTTTCAGATGGGTTCGTGGATTTGGAGGCGGTCGTGGAACGAGCATCCTTCGAGGAGTGGATCTCGGAGGACCTTGAACAGATCGCAGGATGTATCGATTCTCTCCTCAGCTCGTCTGGTGTGCATCCGAAAGACGTGGATATGGTATTCCTGACGGGTGGTTCTTCATTTGTTCCATCCGTAAGGACAATCTTCGAAGCGCGATTCGGAACGAAGCGAATTCGCGGGGGAAACGAGTTTACCTCGGTAGCTCGCGGCCTGGCTCTGACCGCGATGGACTCGCGCCGATCCGCGCAGTCTTCTTCAATTCGACACTAGCGGACAAGCCGCATCACCTCAGTGACAGGCGGCTCGTTCCCATTCTTCGAGGGTGCCGCGTCATTGCCGACCGGCGGGGCATCCCCCTCCCCGGGCGACAGGAACAGATTGCTCTCCAGCCCGTGCTGCTTGGTGTAGAGCTCGAAGTATCGTCCCCGCAATGCATACAATTCTTCATGGGTGCCGCGCTCGACAATCTGCCCACGTTCCACCACGAGGATCTGATCCGCGCGCCGAATGGTCGAGAGACGGTGGGCAATCACAAAGGTAGTGCGGCCCTGCATCAGGTAGGAAAGACCTTGCTGGATCATCTGCTCGGAATCGGAATCAAGGCTGGAGGTAGCTTCGTCCAGAATCAGGATACGGGGTTCAGCCAGAATGGCACGTGCGATCGAGATCCTCTGTCGTTGCCCGCCCGATAGCTTAACGCCACGCTCCCCAACAATGGTGTCGTACTTGTCCGCAAAGCTCTCCGCAAACTCATCGACCCGAGCAATCCGGCATGCACGCATCACGGCTTCTTCGCTGGCGTCGGGCCGGGAGAAGACCACATTCTCACGGATCGTGCCGTCGAACAGAAATGACTCCTGCAACACAACCCCAAGTTGAGAGCGATACGAACTGAGGCGAACCGTGCTCAAGTCAATGCCGTCCACAAGGACCTTGCCACTGCTCGGAACATAGAAGGCAGAAATCAGTCCGATCGTCGTCGACTTGCCGGATCCAGACGATCCAACCAATGCGGTCACGGTGCCAGGGGCAGCGTGGAACGATATGTCGTTTAGTACTGTGTGCGCACCATCGTAGCTGAAGTGGACACCTTCGAAGTCGACGTTACCCTCAATTGCGGGCAGCGTGACGGTACGTCGCGGGTCACTGTCTTCCGCAGGTTCTTTCAGGATCTCGTGCGTACGTTCCAGCCCAGCCAGCGCTTCTGTAATCTGCGTCCCGATCTGAACGATCTGCATGATGGGCGCGATCAGGAAACCCATGAATAAGGTGTAAGTGAAAAAGCCGCCAATCGTCAGCGTGCCAGCCAGAATCTGCTTCGCGCCGACAAACATGATGACGGCGCCCACCACCCCGAGCAGCACGCTCGCCGAAAGCCCCATGATGGAAGTCGCGGTCAGCGAGCGCGTCACATTATCGAGCAGCCGCATCACTCCCAGCGAAAAAACCTTTTCCTCCCGATCCTCGGCGTGGTAGCCCTTCACCACTCGCACCCCGCCAAGAGATTCCGTCAAACGTCCGGTGACCTCGGCGGTAATTTTGCCTCGATCGCGAAAAATCGGCCGGATCGTCTGAAATGCTTTTTTCAGTGCGAGTCCAAAACACAACAGGAAGCCGAACGCCAGTACCGTCATCAAAGCGCTGATTCGGAACAGAACCACCAGAGCGATCCCGGCTGTGAGCAATCCTCCGGTAAGATCCACCAGTCCGGTACCGACCAGGTTGCGCACGCCTTCAACGTCGGTCATGATGCGCGATACCAACACACCGCTCTTGGTCGAATCATGAAACGAGATCGACAAGCGTCCGATATGAGCCTGCACCTTCTGCCGAAGTTCGGCGATCAGGCGTTGGGCAGCCTTGGAGAGCAATTGCGTGAGTGAGAAAGAAGTAATTCCCTGAATGACAGTTGCCAGTAATACTCCGAGAACAAGCGGCTTGAGCAGCTGAACGTTGCGCTTGATGATCACGCTATCGATCAAATATCTGGTCGAATAAGGCAGCACCAGGGAGGCCACCCGGTTAATCGCCATCAAGACGAAACCAACCGCCAGCAGCCCGCGGCGCGGGCGGACGAGCTCCCACACAAGGGGAAAAACTGCTTGCAGCTTAGGGCGCGAGGCCCCAACGCCGGCCTTCGAATGAGCAGTCACCATGCTTGATTAGACACGGCCTTTCTAAGAGAGGTTCAATTTATAGCCCGGCATTGCTCCGGAAACTCGGGAGGATTACTTCGCAGCGGCAAAAACGCGCGAATGAAACTTCAACACTTCACCGAGGTGTGCCAGGAAATACTCACCTCCATGGTTGCCGGGATACAGATGATATTCGTGTGGGATGCCCTCAGACTGCAGTTGCCGGTGCAGTTTCTCGGCTCCTTGATCAAATCCGAATTCGTCTTTGCTGCCACAGTTGAAATAAATGGACAACCCTGACGCCCGTATCGATGTCCGGTTCCGCTTCGCAAGAACAAACGGACTGTTTTCGTCCCAGTGACGGACGTCAACGGGACTGCCAAACACCGTCCCTAGCCCTCCACTCT
>Ga0206937_10189_pt1 | contig 12734 bp, 11 predicted proteins | sample Alteio_BWOrgHeat_11_FD_152923 | JGI IMG/M metagenome (GOLD analysis project Ga0206937, IMG submission 152923) | Enriched cells from forest soil in Barre Woods Harvard Forest LTER site, Petersham, Massachusetts, United States -... | ecosystem: Environmental > Terrestrial > Soil > Temperate forest >... | reverse complement strand
CATGACGCGAATACAATTCCTCGGCGGAGGGGTGAAAAGAAGCCACGATTTTATCGGCATTCAAGACTACAAAGGTTTGAATGGGCGAGTGATCGTTGATTGGGCCGCCACCGGAAAATTGACGTTCAACGCTGCAGCCTGGCACGAAATTGCGGCAATCGACAACTTGACCACAGTGTACTCGATCAATCACGGACTCAGCGTTGCGCCAACTTGGCTGATGACAAGCAAACTTCGATGGGATCTTCAATATAAGTTTGAAGAACGCGCTTTCGCTGAATCGTTGGCGGTGTTCAATGTGCCGACTCCCGGCGTGACTTACCTTGTCCATAATGCATCCCTCATGCTGACTTATACGCCTACGTCGCATTGGCAAATTCAATCGTCGCTCTACACTATGTCGCAATCCTCCACCAATCATTCAAATGACTTTGGCGGTAAGGGCATGATGTGTAGTACGCGCTATCAATTTTGAGGTGGGTTGATGACTCATAACGAAATTCCGTTGGTCGCGTTCTTCAAAAGAATGGTGGATCCGTCTGTCATTCTCGGTTCGCTTTACATTGTTTTGGTGGCAATGGGGGAGCAATTCAACGGTCATTATCTGGTGTTGATGATCATCGCATTTTTCGTTGGCACCTATGTCTATGATCAGATCGATCTCTATCGCCCATTGCGTAGTGGCAGGCTGCTTGCTTTTACGCGTGACACATTAATCGGCTGGGCCATTGTCGTTGGTGTTTTGATGTTGATTGGCCATGCGACCGGCTTTTCGTATGAATATTCCGATCGTGTCATGCTCGTATGGTTTGTGGTTGCTCCGATTGCGCTGCTTTCCAGTCATCTGGCGGCATACGGTATTGTCGTTACACGCACCAAGAGCACTGAAATGCGTAGTGCGTTGATAGTCGGTGCGAATGAGCCGGGTATTAAAATTTCCGAGCGCATTTTCGCTAACCCCTATTTTTATATCGACGTGAAGGGCTATTTCGATGATCGCGATGAAAGCCGACGTTCGCTCGGTTTGACTAGTCCTCATCTTGGAAAATTGTCCGACATCGTGCCGTATGTGCGCGAGCATAACGTCAATTTAATCTTTATCAGCCTACCGATTTCAGCGCAACCTCGCATCCTGGAGTTGCTAGAGGCTTTGCAGGATACGACTGCCTCAATTTATTTCGTGCCTGACATTTATACATTTGAATTGATGCAAGCGCGGCTCGACCATATCGGTGGCGTGCCGGTAGTCGGTATTTGCGAGACGCCGTTTACTGGAATCAACGGTGCCATCAAGCGTGTCAGCGATATTGTTTTAGCGCTTTGCATCCTGATTCTGTTGGTTCCAATTCTCATAGCCATTGGGATCGGCGTGAAGTTGACGTCTCCTGGCCCCATTATCTTTAAGCAGCGGCGTTATGGACTAAACGGTGAAGAGATCATCGTCTACAAATTCCGCTCGATGGCCGTATGCGAGGACGGGGCAGTCATTGTTCAGGCGCAGCGCAACGATCAGCGCATCACAAAATTCGGAACGTTTTTGCGGAGCAGTTCGCTCGATGAGTTGCCGCAATTTTTCAATGTTCTGCAAGGGCGCATGAGCATTGTTGGGCCGCGTCCTCATGCGGTTGCGCATAATGAAATGTATCGCAAATTGATCAAGGGATACATGTTGCGGCACAAGGTGAAACCCGGAATTACAGGCTGGGCGCAAGTGAATGGGTATCGAGGGGAAACCGATACTTTAGAAAAAATGAAATCGCGGATTGAGTTCGATCTTGATTATTTGCGCAATTGGTCGATGCCCTTGGATCTTTGGATAATTCTTCGCACTGTCAGAGAAGTGACGCGTAGAAATAGCGCGTATTAGAGGTTGAAAGTGTGGTTGAAAAAGTGCTTGAAAAAGCGGTTGAATATTACCGAAAGTTGCTAAAAATAATCATTTGACAAGATTGATTCGAGTGCGTAGATTTGTCAATTTTTCATGTGAGCCGGTCTTTATTCTGTAACCGTGCAGTCGTCGTTTCGAAATTGAATTTGGAAATTTTTTGTTGGTTTAATTCGGAAATAATTGGTGAGCAGGTCGTATTTTGAAGCATTGTGATCGGATCGGAAATATGCAAACAGGACGTGTCGCATTATGCATCCATGGACTTTGCGCACTGACGCTGGTGCTTGGCTTGATGAGCCTGACAGCCTGCAACGGCAAGGCCATAACGCCGGGGCAGACTCTGGCTCGAGTCAATGGCGACGAGGTCACGACACGTCAGTTAAATGACGAATTTGGTAGCGCCGAATCGGAAAAATCCGGGCCGAGTCGAGAGCAGGCACGTAAGCAAGTGCTTGAAGCGCTGGTAGACCGTCAACTGTTGGTTGGTGAGGCAATGCGGAGTAAATTGGATCGTGATCCGATTGTCGTCAACGCTATGGCGAGAGTTAAGGCGCAAATCTTGGCGCAAGCTTATCTGCAATCGCGGGTTGCCAATGTTTCCATCCCTACCAAAGCAGATGTGGAGATTTATTTTCAAACGCATCCAGAGCTTTTCTCGGAACGAAAAATTTACGAGATGAGACAGTTAGTGATCGCATCTCAAGATTTCAGTGAAGGCCTTCGTGCAGTAATGGATAAGGCGAAATCCCTGGACGATGCAATTGCGTGGCTCGATCTGCATAAGGTCGAATATGTGAAGACGCAAGTCGTGCGCAATTCCTTTGAATTGCCGCAACAAGTATTGAGCAAAATGCAGAGCACGGAAAAGGCGCAATTGTTCGTTCTGAAGGATGTTGCCAGATGTCTGCTGATGTCGATCAACTATATTAAAGATAGCCCGGTAGCGTTTGAGGACGCCGGACCTGAGATCGCGCAGTTTCTCATTAATAAGAAAAAGCAGGAGGTGGCAGAACGCGAACTGAAGCGCCTGCGCCTTGCGGCGAAACTTGATTATCTGAATCAAGAAGTAATTGCTGCTGCCGAGAGTAGCGCGCCGGTTGCTTCCGATATTGGCGCCAAAGTGCCTGTAACGGTAGATGCTCGGGATGCCGCAAGTGTAGGCGTTGCGATTCTGAAATGATGTTCCAGTCCATACGTTTTTTGACCGCGCGGCAAAATTTCGCGTCTCCGATGAGCCAGAGAAATTGGTCGCATACATATTTGGTAAATGCACGATTAAACTTGAAACGAGGACTTTAAGTGATTGAACGAACTTGCAAATGGTTACTTTGCACCTTTTTCTTGATGTGGGGCGTGCAAAGTCATGCCGATGATAGTCTCGACCTTCGTCTTGGTGCAGGTGATTCCATCCATATTTCGGTGTTTCGTAACGTCGATCTGGGATTGGATACGCGCGTCTCCGAGCGCGGGACGATTAGTTACCCGCTGATCGGCACGATACAAGTCGGCGGTCTTACGACTTCGGAAGCAGAGGCGCGCATTGCCAAAGGATTGAAAGACGGTGGTTTCGTTCAGGAACCGCAGGTCAACGTTGTTCTAGTCACCGTTCGCGCCAATCTGGTTTCGGTGTTGGGGCAAGTCGGCAAGCCGGGTCTCTACCCACTTGATCCGACCAACCTGCACTTATCGGAAGTATTGGCAATCGCAGGAGGTGTTGGCCCTACTGGCGGAGATCGAGTCATCTTGAAAGGGATGCGCAATGGACAAGCATTTCGTAAAGAGATAGATATAGCTTCAATTTTCATCGATGGAAAAATTGAAGACGACATTATTGTCAACGGCAGGGACGAAATCTACGTGCCGTTGGCGCCGTTGTTCTACATTTACGGTGAAGTACAAAAGCCCGGCTCCGGTATTATTTTGCGCGACATGACAGTGATACAAGCACTGGCGCAAGGAGGTGGCCTGACTCCCCGAGGAACGGAGCGCAATATTCAATTGCATCGACGTAACGCCAAGGGTGAAATGGAAAAACTTAATCCCGCGATGACTGATCGGGTTCTACCGAATGACGTGTTGTATGTGCATGAGAGCCTGTTCTAAAGTTACAAGATGGTACGCGTAGCAGAGTTTGAGTAACCAAGATTGATGCAGTTTGATTGATGCAAAAAGCGGAATTATTGAAAGTGGCCAAATGAGTTTCCAGCAAATTATTTCTATCCTCATTGCTCGCAAGCGGATCATACGCAACGTATTTGTGAGCGTGGTCTTAACAGTAACCGTACTGAGCTTGCTCATGCCCAAGCAATACACGGCAATGACAACGGTCGTAGTCGACGTAAAGACACCCGATCCCGTGGTGGGCGCTTCCCTTCAACCTATGTCCATGCCTGGCTATATGGCGACGCAGATCGACATTATCACGAGCGAACGTGTCGCTCGTCGTGTTGTCAAGATATTGGGTTTTGAAAAGGTGCCGGCACTGGTGGAAGCATGGCGCGAGGATGCCAAAGGAAAAGGTAGCTTTGAAGGTTACTACGCTGAAAAGCTTGGCAAAAAGCTTGATGTCAAACCATCTAAAGAGAGCAATGTAATTAGCATTGAATTTACCAGTGGCGACGCGAAATCAGCGATGACGGTAGCCAATGCATTCGCCGAGGCGTATCTGGCGACCAATGTTGAACTAACCGCCGAACCCGCCAAGCAATATACCGAGTGGTTTGCTGAACGTACGAAGCAGGTGCGAGAAAAATTGGAAACGCAACAAATTGCGTTATCCGCGTTGCAGAAGGAAAAGGGCGTCGTTGCAGACGATGCGCGACTCGATGTCGAAAGTCTTCGTCTTAATGACTTGACCACACAGTTGACCATCCTCGAAACTCAAAAGAGCGAGGCTCAGTCGCGTCAACATGAGGCCAAGAGCGGCTTGGATAGCAATCCTGACATCATGAATAATCCTGTGATTCAAAATTTGCGCGCGACAATTACCAGTGCCGAAGGCAAATTGCAGGAAGCATCCAATACATTTGGAGAGAATTACCCGCAGATCAAAGAGCAGAAGGCAGAACTTGAAACGCTTCGCAGCAGGCTCAAGACTGAAATGGCCAACGTTGCCAATAGTTTGGGAACCAATACAACTGTCAGTGCACAAAAAGAAGCGGAAATACGTGCAGCATTGGATACACAGAGAAAGCGCATCCTTGATCTGAAGAAGCAGCGAGATGAAGTGAACGTATTACAGAAGGATATCGAGTTTACCCAACTCGACTACAACAACATCAACGCGCGATTGAGTCAGAGCAGCCTTCAAAGCCAAAGCCCGCAAACCAATGTAGCTGTTTTGACGCCGGCATTTGAACCAGATGAACCAGCCAAGCCAAAAGTTGCGATCAACATCATCGCGTCGATCTTCCTGGGCGCCATGCTTGGAGTCGGTGTGGCCATGCTGATGGAGTTGATGGACCGGAGGATTCGCTCGGAATCCGATTTGGCGGCAATCGGCATTCCGGTTTTAGGTGGCTTGAGTGCAGAACGCAAGTCCCATTCGCGCTGGCAATTCTGGCGTCGTTCCAAGCGCTCACTGCAACCAATCTAAGGAATATTCCAGATGCAACTGATCCAACAAAAAATGCAAAGTGGGCATTCAATTGGTGCTATTTTGATCGACGCTGGAAAGCTTTCTTCCTTTGATGCAGAAAAGATTCTACGTGAACAAAAGCAGAGCAACCTCAGATTTGGGGATGCCGGAATTAAACTTGGCCTGCTCAAAAAGGACGATATTCAATTCGCGCTTGCTCGCCAATTCGATTATCCCTATCTGGTTCAAGGTGACCACTCCATTTCGGAAGAGGTTGTTGCGGCCTTTAATCCGTTCTCACCTATCGTTGAGCAACTACGTGCGCTTCGTACCCAATTGATGTTACGCTGGATCGACGCCAACAGGATCCACAAGAGTCTGGCGATTGTCAGCCCGACGCGCGCCGAGGGGCGCAGTTTTGTCGCCGCGAACCTCGCAGTTGTGTTTTCGCAACTGGGCGAACGCACTTTGCTGATCGATGCAGACTTGCGAAATCCACAGCAGCATAAGCTGTTCAAAATTGATAACAGTGCCGGGCTTTCCGCGGTCCTCTCGGCGCGTTTGACTCCGGACCATGCCGTAACCAAAGTCGGATCTCTGCTCGGCCTCTCGGTCTTGCCTGCCGGCGCCACACCTCCCAATCCGCAGGAATTGATTAGTCGAGATGCGTTCTCGGCGATGCTCGCAAGGTATAGCGAGTCTTATGACGTCATTATCATCGACACGCCAGCGGCGGCGGAAAGTGCTGATGCGCAAACGGTTGCCGCAAGGGCAGGTGCGGCGTTATTGGTGGCGCGCAACAATCTAACGCCAGTGTCGATGTTGCAGAGTCTTGCTGCCAAGTTGCAAAATTCAAACATTGCCATGGTTGGATCGCTTCTCAATGGCATTTAAAGAAATATTCGGTCAGCTTTATATGAGCTTGCCGATGTTCCCTCATTGAGAAGCGGTCATTCCAATGTCAAATAATGCCGTTGCCAGCAAAGTGTCTTTGTCACCGTCCTCAGGAAAGTCGGGCCATTTTCTTGAATGGTTACCGCTTATATGCGGCCTGGCAGTGCTCTACCTGCCGACCTTTGTAAGTCTGGCCAACGGCCTTTGGAGTACGAGCGATCAAGCCCAAGGGCCGTTGATTCTGACAGTCGTGCTCTATCTATTTTGGAAGCAACGCGCTTTTTTGCGTCCAGATCCAGAGGCACGCACTTGGCCCGTGCTGGGGAGCCTGATATTCCTCATTGGTATTGTGTTTTATACGATAGGCCGTTCGCAAGATATTTTGATGTTTGAGATCGGGTCTCAAATCCTGGTGTTGACCGGAATTATTCTATTGACACGCGGCGTGAATGCACTCAAAGCCATGTGGTTTCCACTGTTCTTTTTGATTTTCATGGTTCCATTGCCCGGATTTATTGTCGATGCAATTACACTGCCAATGAAGATCGCCGTTTCCTATGTCGCCGATAGTGTTTTGTTTTGGTGTGGCTATCCGATTGCACGCACCGGCGTGGTACTTCAAATCGGTCAATTTCAGTTGTTCGTCGCCGATGCCTGCGCGGGAATGCATACGCTGATTTCACTTGAAGCGTTGGGACTCCTTTACCTCAATTTGGTCAAGCACGACTCTGCGTTTCGCAATCTCGTGCTGGCCATCCTGATTATCCCGATCTCTTTTACGGCAAACGTAATACGCGTGATGACATTGATTCTGATCACTTACTATTTCGGCGACGAAGCCGGGCAGGGTTTTGTGCATGAATTTGCTGGGTTGGTGTTGGTAGTTGTGGCGCTCGCGTTAGTTATGGGCGTGGATTCGTTATTGCAATATTTCGTCAAGCGTAGGGTAGGTGTCTGAAACCATGAATGCGATTCACAGAAATTCTTTATTGTTGGTTCTTATGATGACGGCTTCTGGTCTCGCATGGACACTGACGCCTACGCACCGGATCGCCGATGATGGTCAAAAGGTCGATCTTGAAACCATGATCCCAAAACAATTTGGCAAGTGGCGAGAAGAAACACAGCGTAGAACTCAAATGGTCGATCCGCAGCAGAAAGAAACCATAGCGAAAATCTACTCGCAGACCTTAATGCGCACCTATACCGATGAGGCAGGTGACATCATTATGTTGTCCATCGCCTATGGAGCCGATCAAAGCGACTCAAAACAATTGCATTATCCTGATGTGTGCTATCCGGCACAGGGATTTCAAGTGTTTTCTACGCAACTTGGTGTGGTGAAAACAGATTTCGGCGATATTCGCGTCAAGCGCTTGTTGACCAGCCTGGGAAGTCGAACCGAACCGCTGACCTACTGGTCTACAGTCGGCAACAAAGTCGTGGTAGGCAGTAATGAAACCAAGCTTGAACAACTCAAATATGGGTTTTGTGGGCAAATTCCTGACGGCCTGCTGTTTCGGGTCTCTTCCATCGAAAGAGACCCCAAGGTGGCTTATTCGATGCAAGAAAATTTTGTGCGCGAGTTGATCGCATTCTTACCGGCAAACAATCGACTGAAACTCGCCGGTCTTCCAGACTCCGTTATTCGCCAAAAGGTGGCGGACTAATGGTTTCGACTCCCCAACTCCCGGTGACAAGGCGCTACGATAGCGCGTCCGCGCCGCTTATGTTTAGTCCCTTTGCGGCAGAAAAAAAATCTTTCCTCTGGTTATGGGTGTGCACCGGATTGCTGACACTGATGCTGGGCGTTTTGCTCGCATTGGGCTTGTATCCAATCGCCCTGATATTGATCGTTGCCGCGCTCGGACCATTGCTGATTGTGTTTCCCAGATTCGGTTTGTGGGTCGCGATACTGGGCTCCTTGATCGTCTCCGGTTTAATCGACTTGTATGTACCAAAATTGCGACCGCTGACCTGGGGATTAATGGTCCTTAGCGTTGGACTGGCTGTAGTCGCTTTCGGCATGCACCATTTGCGCGTTACGACCAAGGTGAATAAATCGGAAAATTCGATGCTGTTGCCTTGCGCAGTGTTTTTCGTTGTTTGTGCCACTTTTTCGGCGCTGGTTAATTGGCATGGCATCGCCGGCGCAGCCGTCGGCCTGAAAGGTTTTTTTCAGGTTTGGGGAATATGTCTCGCAATCTACTACCTGATGGAAGACGAAATAGACGCTGGTCGTCTGATCAAATTTTTATTACTGCTTGGCGTCCTGCAAATCCCATCCGTATTGCATCAATTTATCTTTTTGGTTCCTTTGCGCACGGGGATAATTGCCGAAGCGCATGGAGTCGAAGCGGTCGACGTTGTAGCCGGGACCTTTGGCGGCGCCATGACTGCGGGCGGACGAAGTTCGTCACTTGCGCTACTCAATATCATCTGTATGACCATCCTCGGCGCATATTGGCGTGCCAAATTGATTAGCCGGGCAAAGGTTTTTCTGCTCAGCGGCATCTTCATGTTTCCGTTACTACTGAACGAGGCCAAGATCATTGTGGTGCTGATTCCGGTGGCGCTTTTCCTGTTATATCGCGATCAGATTTTGCGTCATCTGTTCAAATCCCTGATGGTGGCAAGTGCCCTCGTTTTGGGGATGCTCGCCATTTTCTCTATTTACGTGATGCTCCCAGGCGAAACGGGTTCAGTAAGCGACATGTATAACGACACTGTAGCCTATAACATCGGCAACAAGGGCTACGGTGGTCTGGTTCTTAACCGCACCACCGTCTATCCATTCTGGTTCAAGGAGCAAATCCGAAGTGGTTCGGCTGTCAACATGTTGGTTGGGTACGGACCAGGAGCAACCAATACCGGTTCAGCGGTGATGAACGATTCGCTCGCCAACAAACGCTATGCCGGATATGGCATCGGACTGACAGCCATTTCTGCAATGCTATGGGAAGTCGGGCTGCTCGGCACATCGGTCGTTCTGGCAATGTTTTACGCGGCGTATCGCTTGGGTGGTAAGTTATCCAAGCGTTGGGAAGGAACTGTGCATTGGCCTTTGCTTAAGGCGGCGGAAATCTCAGTCCCGCTCTTCGCTGCGAACCTGATTCACAATAATTATTTCGTGATCGATCTCAGTTTTCAAGCGCTGCTGATGGTGATCTTGGGTTATCTGCTTGCCATGTCGCGCTTTGAAAGACCGACTACATGAAATCTATCATTGCTGGCTTGGCGTTGTTCGGGTTGACAGCGTGCCATTCGCAGGCTAGTGGTCTTGATAACTGCTTGTCCAACGTGGCCGTTAAATCCGCCGGCAGCGATCGCATTTCCGTTGATGACATTAAGACTCCAATACGCCACATCCCAGCGACATTTTTTGGTTTCAACCTGGAGTGGTTGGAATTCCAATCAATGCTATGGGATAAACAGGGTGGGGCGGTTAACCCCGAAGCGTTGGAAGTATTGCGCGCTTTTCCTGGCGCAGTTTATCGATATCCCGGCGGCACCGGCTCCAACTATTTCGATTGGCACGACGCCCTTGGTGCAGCCGAAACAAGATCCGTCAAGAAGCGCAGCAGTTGGGCGTCACCACTTGCAATCCAATTCGGCCTTACCGAATACCTGAAATTTGTACATCAGGTCGGCGGTGAAGCCTGGTATGTGGCCAATCTGTATGGAGCCGTCGGTCAGGAGCTACCGGCGGACAATATGATTAAAGCGGCTGGAGAACTTTCCGGCTATATGCGGCAGCAGCGAGAAGCCGGATCGCCCGCTGTGTTGCGCTGGGAGCTGGGTAACGAACTGGATCGTGACGTCTATCATTGGCCTCCCCAAAAATTTGCCAACCTGTCCGTTGCCGTCAGCAAGGAAATCAAGACCCATGATCCCACCGCACGTGTTGTCGCCATGCTGGAAGAATACCCGGCCATGGATAAGGCGGGATTTTCCGCATCGACCTATAACAAGGCCATGGCTGGTGCACTCAATGCCACGACCGATGAATACGCAATGCACCTTTATTACGATGGCAAGCCCGGTGGTCCGCCGGTGAAAAACCAATTGAACGCCGTGTGCCGAGCGGTGGACAATGCGCATACTGCTGGGGTTCAGAATCCAACGATATGGATTACCGAACATGCGCGTGTTCCAGAGGGCGCATTTACCACGCCAGATTGGAAGCCATTGTGGCCGGAAACTGCGAACCTCCAGGCTGCTATCGGTGTCGCGGATATGATGATTGCCGCAGCACAGATGCCCGAGGTGAATGGAGCAATGATTCATGCTTTGCATGCGAGCGACGGTCCCTGGCCTATGTTCCACCACTCGCGCAGCGGTAATCACGTGTACCCCAGCGTCGTCATGCTGGCACTGCGCATGATGCGTGAAACTATGTTGCCGGAAGTGTTACGCACCAAAAACGAAAGCCCGAATGCGAGTGATTACGATGGCGGCTACGGCATGCGTGCGATGGTGATGACAGATGCAACACGCAAGCATTTTGCAGTGTGGACAGTCAATCGAGATGCAGAAGCAGCGGATGCGTCGTTCAGTATTCCGGCGTTGAAAGGGATGACGCTGTCCGGCAAGCAAATTGCGCTATCGGACCAAAACCTGAAGGCCAATAACTATCTCGATAGCCAACGCGTGCACCCGCAAGAAAGCGCCGTCAAAATCAGCTTCGATTCGGCTGGGGTGTCGACCTTAAAACTGCCGCCGCATTCGGTGCTGGTGCTGTCGCTGGCGACGCCTTAACATCGGCAAATATCAAGGTGAAAAATTTGAAAATTTTCTATTCTGTCGAAGATAACTTCCCACCGTATCGCGTTGACGTCGCAGAACTTTTTGGCGATGCGCTGACGGTTTTCGGAATCGACGTTGAATGGTATATGCGCCGTACGCAGGCCGGCCCTGCTTCGATTGAGAATTTTGCCGGGCAGATGGTTCACTTGCCTTATCGATCAGCTGGCAAGGGTGTGGTTGGCAAGGTTTTGACCAAACTGGCATTCTGGATGGGCGACGTGTGGCAGTTGTTGGCTTGCCTGGGACGTCCGGTCGAATTGATCCAGGTACGCGACAAGTATATTGCTGCACTTTGCGGATTACTGGTTGCGCGCATCAAGGGCGTGCCCTTTGTTTACTGGTGTTCTTATCCTTTTCCTGAGCATTATCTTGAACTATCAAGATCAGCCAGCGGGCTGCGCGCGCTGTATTGCCGTGTGCATGGCTGGTTGGGAATCGCGATCCTTTATCGCGGCGTGATGCATTTGGCCAATCACGTTATTGTGCAGACCGAGAAAATGAAGCAAGACATCGCCGTATATGGTGTGCCGCTGGACCAAATGACCCCGGTTCCGATGGGTGTTCCGCAACGCTTGGTAGACTGGGCGGCTACGCATCAAACGACGATCGTTCCGGGACGCGTAGTTTATCTTGGTACCATGGTTGCGGTGCGCCAATTGCATGTATTGATCGATGCATTTGCCAGCTTGCGGGCACGTTTTCCGCAGGCGAGCTTGCTCATGGTAGGGGATGGCGATCATCCACACGAGCGAGCGGCACTGGAGCAACAGGTCGCTGCCCTCGGTTTGAGTGACGCAGTACGCTTTACCGGTTTTGTGCCGATCGAGCAAGCGTGGTCGTATGCGGCATCTGCTGCGGTCTGCATTTCGCCGATTTTTCCAAGTCCGATTCTGAATTGCGGTTCGCCCACCAAGCTCTTTGAATACATGGCTTTGGGTCGACCGGTCGTGTGCAATACGCATCCGGATCAAACTTCTGTGATTGGCGAAAGCAATGCCGGTTTGTGCGTCGAATGGGGTATTAACCAATTTGCCGATGCAATGCTGTGGATGCTGGAAAATCCGCAACAAGCGGAGGCCATGGGCGCGCAAGGCCCGGCATGGGTTGCGCGACACCGCACCTATCCAATCATCGCAGAGAAAGTCTGGCGGCGCTACCAATCGATCATGGGTACGGCAACATGAACGAGCGTTACGGGCATGAGCGCATCCGGCGCGGCTTGATGAATTTCGTGCTTGGCAAAGGCGTGTCGGCGATAGCCGGTATGTTCGCGATGCTGTTGGTGATCCGCGCATTGTCGGTGCCATCCTTTGCCGCTTACTCGGTGCTGGTGGCGTTAGTCGAGCTGTTAACCGCCATCTCCGGTCTTGGTCTTGCGCACGCGCTATTGCGCTATGTGCCTGAGCTCTATGCACAGCATTTTCAGATTTCGCTGCGAAAGTTCGTCTATGGATCGATAGGGTTGCGTTCGGCCGTCCTATTGATAGCTGCATCCTTTGCATACTTGTTTGCGGACCATTTGGCTCCGTTAATCGGGTTAGGCAATGTGATTGAAGTATTTCAGGTTTT
>Ga0206937_10283_pt1 | contig 12737 bp, 12 predicted proteins | sample Alteio_BWOrgHeat_11_FD_152923 | JGI IMG/M metagenome (GOLD analysis project Ga0206937, IMG submission 152923) | Enriched cells from forest soil in Barre Woods Harvard Forest LTER site, Petersham, Massachusetts, United States -... | ecosystem: Environmental > Terrestrial > Soil > Temperate forest >... | reverse complement strand
CTTTATATACATTATATTACTTTTTATTTTAGATAAGTTTGATGATTGAACCTTCTGTAATTAGAATTCTTTCTCTACATTGTTTTTTAAAAGCTTCATCATTTGGATTTTCGAATATTCTTTGCACAGCATTAAATATTTCAGGAGTTGTTAATAAACCAAACCTTTTCTTTTTTGCAACAATTAATACTTTGTCAGTAAAAGGGTCTTTTCTTTTATCAGGTTTAATTAATCTAAAGTGATTTCCAATTAAAATACCTTGCGAATAACTTCCAGTATGTTCAAAGTCTTCATCCACAACTCTATTTAATTGGTCAAATTTTGATTGATGAATTGCATCATTATCCTTTCCTTCCAATTCAGCAATACCTTTCCCTTCTTCTGAATGAAAAACTATATCATGTTCTAAATCATTCACTTTCCTATTTTCAGCAATGAATCCAAAAAGTTTAAATGCATCAATAACTATTCCCTCAAGTTCTGGTCCAGTTTCATAAAGCAGAGTTTTATATTTTGTTAAATTATTTTCATCCTCTTCAATTTTAGATATCTTATCTAAAATTGAACCTAATTCTTTATTTAATAACTCGATTTCCTTTTCAAATATATCCTCCCCAACAATTTGATATTCTTTAACCCAATTTGGTGGAGGAGTTACTTCATGTTTAGTTATAAACTTTTTCGTACAATTTAATAAAACACCGATAAGTTTATTATTATCTTTTAAATAATTAGGTGGCGGCAGGAAGGCAATTATCCCTTTATTATATTTGTATATAAAACCTACAGGTTTCTTACTTCTATTTAACAAAAAATTCATATCTTTATCTTCATCATCCATATCAAGATAAGCTGAATATTCTAATTCTTCTTTAAATGCTTCAAAATAAGGGGTAAAAATACTATGAGGGTTTCCTAAGATAATAGAATTTTTACTACTGCCTTTTCCCGATTTTAACTCATCCAGAATATAATGGCAATCTACTGGTAAGAAGTAATAATTTGTTACAGCTTCATAATCATATCTTGGATTAACTTCTCCTAAAAAACCATACATTGGACTAATAAATACAATAATAACTTTGCCATTAGATAATAAAGTTTCAATTTCATATCTTTTTTTATTTAAAATTCTCATGACCCTATTTGACTCTGGAGATCTCAATGTTCTATTCCCTTCTGAATTTACGTAAATACTTCCTGAACAAAAAGAATCAAAAGAACTTGGGTCTGCAATTACTAAATCTGCATCTAATAATGTTTCATCACCTTCAAATGATGTATTAATAATTCCTTCTGCTTCTAAAGGATAATCAATTGTAATAATATTTAACATGCTATTCTTTTTATTTCACCGCCCAAAGATAACATTCCCAACCCACAATCCAACTATGAAACCAAATCTTTCTCATTAAATACCATGCAAATCGGTTTCAATATACGTCAAATCACATTTCATATACGTCAAATCGTCTTCAATATACGTCAAATCGTGTTTCATATACATCAAATCGCCTTCAGAACCATAATATTCGCATTCCACACCACAAAGTTTACATATCACACCAATCATTTCACACTCACCACCAAACACTTTAAAATCAAACCCATAAAATTCCAATTTAACACTATAAATATCAATATCAACACAACAATAAATCAACATACCCCTAAGATATTTATCCCTTATACTCCAAAAACTTTAAGGCATAGAGTTTGCTGATAACATTGTGCATAACTTTAAACCATAAACATTAAACTATAGCCTTTCCTTCCCTATCTTTGCACTAAATTAAATCAATAAAAATGAAAAAGAATTCCACTATCAGCATCCTATGCTTCGGCATGGTTGTATTGTTCATGTCTTCCTGTGTTTCCATGAAGAAATATAATGATCTTCAGGCAAAAGAAAAACAATGTGAAGAGAATAGAGCCGCACTTAGCTCAGAAAACATGCAACTCCAAACAAATATTAATGAACTGAATGCCACCATAGAAGACCTCACCAAACGCAAGGCTGCATTGGAGAATGATACCAATGTCATCGGTACTTCCTTGAGAAAAGAAAATGAATTATATGGTCAGTTAAATGCTACTTACAATGAACTTCTGGCAGCTCATGAGAAATTAATTTCAGGAAAGAATGCAGAGAATAAAAAACTTATCGGACAATTGCAATCAACGCAAGAAGACTTGCAAATAAAGGAAGATAAGCTGAATAAATTGCAGATAGATCTGGCAAAAAAAGAAGCTGATTTAAATAATCTGAATGCTGAATTGAAAGAAAGAGAACAAAAACTTGCCGAATTACAGAACATCCTTGCCAGAAAAGATTCCGCAGTAATGGCATTAAGAAATACTTTGCAAGATGCCTTGTTAGGTTTTAAAGATAAAGGAATGACGGTTTCCATAAAGAACGGAAAGGTATATGTTTCGCTTGAAGAGCAACTGTTATTTGCCACTGCAAGTACCGTTGTTGACCAAAAAGGTGTCGAAGCATTGAAGCAACTGGCAAAGGTTTTAGATAAAAATCCTGATATTAATATTCTGATAGAAGGACATACCGATAATGTTCCGTTTAATGGCGGTGCCGAGATGAAAGATAACTGGGATTTAAGTGTGATGCGTGCTACATCTGTGGTAAGAATCCTCACTTCAAACAGTAAGATAAATCCAAAGCGATTAACTGCCGCAGGGCGCAGTGAATATGCTCCTGTTGATGTTGCAAATACTCCTCAGGCAAGGCAAAAGAACAGAAGAATAGAGATTATTCTTACTCCGAAACTGGATGAGTTGTTTAAAGTTTTAGAGACGAATTAATCATTCAGGTTCCTGACAGGTGCATAGCTCCTGTTAGGTTGAATACAAAGAATATCAGGGAAAATGACGATGATAAAACCTAACAGGAGCTATGCACCTGTCAGGATTTATCGAAAGATTATCGCGTTCATCAAAAGGAAATGGATTAAAAGAATCCTTATCACTATTGCATCTCTAATCATTTCTTTTCTTGTTCTAGATGCATTATTTCCATTAAAAGTTTCGATAAATTATTCACAAATAATTGTTGCCGATGATGGAACAGTGCTACATGCTTTCCTTAATAATAAACAGAAATGGAGGATGTACACGGAACTCAATGAAATAACTCCTTCATTGCATAAAGCCTTTATAAATAAGGAGGATAAATACTTTTATTATCACTATGGAATCAATCCTTTTGCAATTCTTCGTGCTGCATTTAATAATATTATCCGAGGAAGGAAAACATCAGGTGCATCAACGATTACTATGCAAGTTGTCCGACTTTTATATCCCGAAGAAAGAACCTATTTTAATAAGATGAAAGAGATGTTTCGCGCCATGCAATTGGAACATCATTATACCAAAGATGAGATATTGCAAATGTATCTCAATCTTGCTCCTTATGGCGGAAACATTGAAGGAGTAAAGGCTGCTTCGCTTTTATATTTCGGAAGATTACCTAACTTTTTAAGTCTTGCACAGATAGCAACATTGACAGTTATTCCCAATCGTCCTACTTCATTAAAAGTTGGAGAGATAAATAATGTAGCCATCGTAAAAGAAAGAAATAAATGGTTAAAAACATTTGAAAAAGAAAAGATATTCCCAAAGAAAACAATTGAAGATGCACTAACCGAACCCTTTGATTTCAAAAGGATGGAAGCACCGAAGATGGCTCCGCATTATGCTTATCGTTTAAGTGCGATGTATCCCAATAAAGCAATTATTCACACCCGATTAAAGAAATCTTTTCAGGATAAACTCGAACATATTACATCAGAATATTCGCAACACTTGAGATATAGAGGAGTTTATAATTCTGCAGTTATAATTGTAGATAATAAAACACATGGAGTGGTTGCTTACGTGGGTTCTCCTAACTATGATGACAAAGATCATTCAGGAGAAGTGGATGGTGTAATGGCAATTCGCTCTCCGGGAAGTACATTGAAACCTTTAGTCTATGCACTTGCGATGGATAAGGGATTGCTAACACCAAAGTCCATCATCGCCGATGTTCCAACCAACTTTGATGGCTATAATCCCGAGAACTTTAATTCTAAATTCAATGGAAATGTAATGGTAGAAAAGGCATTGGCATATTCCCTCAACATGCCCGCAGTAAAAACTTTAAATAAAATAGGACTTCCTTCTTTGGTTGATAAATTAAAGATTGCAGGCTTTAAACAGATTGCAAAAGATGAAAAGAAATTAGGATTATCAACTGTGCTTGGAGGCTGTGGAGTAAGGTTAGATGAGATGGCAGGATTGTATTGCACCTTTGCCAATGGAGGGATTTATTCACCTTTGAAATGGGTTAAAGAAGATACCTCAAATTACAAGCAAGTCCTTGTTTCAGATGGTGCAGATTTCATGATTACTTATATATTAACGCAACTTACACGCCCTGATTTACCTAATAATTCTGAAAGCAGTATTCACATTCCAAAGATTGCATGGAAAACCGGAACATCCTATGGTAGAAGGGATGCATGGAGTATTGGTTACAATAAAAAATACACAATTGCAACGTGGGTTGGTAATTTTAATGGTCAAGGAGTCCCTGAATTAACTGGTGCTGAAATGGCTACACCTTTATTGTTCGATATTTTTAATAGCCTTGATTATAATTCTGATAACGATTGGTTCACAGTTCCAAAGAGTGTTGACTTTCGCTTGGTTTGTAATGAAAGTGGGTTGATTCCTAATGAGTTTTGTGAGAATTCTGTTATTGATTATTACCTTCCGGGAGTATCATCTACACAGCAATGTGAGCACATGAAAGAGATATATGTTTCTCCAGATGAAAAGATATCCTATTGTGTTTCCTGCCTTCCGGATGTAGGATATAAAAAGAAACTTTATCCCAATTATGAACCCGATTTAGTTTCGTTTTATGAATCAGAAGGTATTAAATACACACATATTCCACCACATAATCCTAGGTGTGATAGAATCTTTACTGATAAGCCACCGGTCATTACTTCTCTTGTTGATAACAAAGAATATTTGGTTGAGAAAGCCGATCCGCAGTTGCAATTAAGTTGCAATGCAGATAATGATGTGAAGATGGTTTATTGGTATATTAACAATCGTTTCTATAAGTCTTCACGAGCAAATGAAAAGATATTCTTTACTCCTATGACTGGTAAAATTAAAATCTCTTGCAGCGATGATAAAGGGCAGAATAAGGATATTAACATTAAAGTGGGATATTATTAGACAAGTATTCTGACGGAAAAGAGATTTTCCATACCTTTGCATCCGGATATAAATAACAATTAATAGAAATGAAAATAAATATTTTAAAGTTCACGCTATTCGCATTCATGGCAATTGGGATGACATTACCATCATGTAACAATTCAACAACTGCTGATAAGGATTCAATCTACCAATGTCCGATGGACCCGCAGGTAACTAGTGATAAACCGGGTAAATGCTCTAAATGTGGCATGGATTTAGAGCTTGTTAAGAAATCGGAAATGAAAAAAGTTGATAGCACTCAAGCAAAGGATAGTATAAAGAAATAGTTTCTTTTAATTTATAAGGAAATTGAAGAAGAAAAGATTAATAATGTATTTGGCTGTGGTGGCATTATCATTACTTCCTGTATTCTTGATGGCTCAAGATAATGACCCTGATAAATTAGGTGCCCCTAATGTTATTGAAACCGGGAGAAGTGGCAATAAACACAAAATGAGTGCTAATGAAAAGAAGGCTGCCGATACCAAAGCACGACAGAAAAAGGAGGGTGACAAGATATATAAGGCAGCGCTAAAGCAACATGAAAAAAATCAATCAAAAAATACCCGGGATATGATGAAAGCGAGCAGGAAAACATCGGAGAAGGGACGTGACAATAATAAAAAACCTTGGTGGAAAAGGATTTTCTGAAAGAAATGATTTTAATATTTAAGTTTTAAACCTTTGTTAAAGGCAATCATCAAAAAGACAATTAAAATGAATTTCTATGATGAAAACCGCTACTAATTTAATCTCTAAAATGAAAAAGTTATTATTGCTAATAGGCTTACTGGTTGCTTCAAAAGTAGCTTTTTCTCAAACTGCTGCTAATGGTTCTATTTCCAAATCAACTGCTGATAAACCAATAGTTAAGAATGATAGAACATCACTTCGAAAGGCACAACCTTCCGGAGATAAAGAATTTAATATGCACATTAAAAAGCATATAAAACACAATTGGAAAGATGAAAAACATGACTTGAAACTAAGAGAACATCGGCAACATCGAGATAGAATACCTCATAATATCCCTGGAAGATAATCAAACATAATTAAATAAAAAGGACTGTAATAACTTACAGTCCTTTATTGTTTCTCTGGTTATATATAATCTTATGCAAGCATCTCCTTAACAAGAGTAGAGATTATTTTATTATCAGCCTTTCCAGCTAATTGTTTCGATGCAGTACCCATAACTTTACCCGTGTCTGAAGGGGCTTTTGCTCCAACTGATTCAATTATTTGTTTAAGGACTGTCCGAATTTCATCTTCACTCATTTGTTTTGGTAAATACTTTTCGATAACAGCAATCTCCTCCTGTTCCTTTTGTGCAAGGTCAGGACGATTTTGCGAGATGTAAATATCTGCTGATTCTTTTCTTTGCTTAACTAGTTTCTGAAGCATTTTAATTTCTTCATCAGCGGATGATTCTCCACTTGCACCCGATGTTTTGGCAATTATTAAGGCAGATTTTATCGCACGTAAGGCACGCAATCCTACTTCATCTTTGGCAAGCATAGCTGTTTTAATATCAGCGTTAATTGTGTCAGTCAAACTCATGTTAATAGTTTTATATTATTAGGTGCAAATATAGCAATAAAGTTAGAGAGAAATAGAATATCAGTATCTATATTTTCTCTTTTCCATCTTACATTCCCTTAATCAACATTATCATGCAAGAAAGAATTATTGTCATTCAAACCAACTCTACCGTTTGCATCTTCACCTAAAGTGAAACGAGAAATATTGGATTGATTGGCAGGTGTAACTTTATCTAATTGTATATTCTTTCTTTTATAAGCAGGTTCTTTTTCTAAATCATTTAAATTACTAAGTTTAAGACTTAATCCTTTTAACTTCATAACTCTTTCTTTAGCTTGTTCCCGCGATAATTCATCAGAACTTTTAATTTCATTTGATGGACTGTCATTCAAAATTCCTTGCTTTTGATTAAGCCCATTAAGGTAAAGTGATTCAATCTTTGCTTTCTCCTCAAGTTTAGGATTATTAAAAACGAACTCAATTACTTTTGGCTCTTCCTTTTCCTCCCTGATTATTAATGTTGGTTCATTGGACTGCTCTATTATTGTTTCAATTCTATTCTCAATAATAGGAGTTTCAACTTTCTTCCGCTCTTCTTTTTTATGGAGATCCATATGAACAACTTTCTTGGGCTCGCGTTGAATATTTCCAAGCTCTTCAGAAGTTTTGAAACCGGTTGCGATGATTGTAACGCTAATTTTATCTCCTAATGATTCATCAATACAATTTCCCCAAATCAATTCTGCAGTCAACCCGGCTTCTCTTTGAATGTAATCAGTGATAGTATCAATTTCATCCATTCTTACTTCAGAAGAAACACCTGAAGCAACATTCAATAAAATATGACGAGCACCGTGTATATTTGTGTCATTTAATAATGGAGAAGTTAAAGCTTGTTCAATAGCAATAATTGCTCTATCCTCACCTTCCGCAATAGCAGAGCCCATTATAGCTACACCACTTTCTTTCATTACTGTTTTCACATCCTCGAAATCAACATTTATATAACCTGTAACAGTAATAATTTCAGCGATACCTTTTGCAGCAACTGTGAGTATATCATCGGCTTTTGCAAAGGCTTCAGATAATTTAAGATTACCATACATATCTCTTAATTTATCATTACATATAATTAGGAGTGTATCAACATTACTTTTTAGTTCTTCTAAACCAATATCTGCCTGATTCTTTCGCTTTTTCCCTTCAAAAGTAAATGGAACAGTAACAATACCAACAGTTAGAATACCCATTTCTCTTGCCAAAGCAGCAATAATTGGAGCAGCTCCTGTTCCTGTACCTCCTCCCATCCCAGCGGTGATAAACACCATTTTGGTATTATTTTCCAGGATTTTTCTGATCTCATCTAAATTTTCGATAGCTGCATTTTTACCAACTTCCGGCATAGAACCAGCGCCTCTTCCTTCAGTAAGGCTAGGTCCAAGCTGAATCTTGTTTGGGACTGGACTTATTTCAAGAGCCTGTGCATCCGTATTGCAGACCATGAAATCAACTCCCTTGATACCTTGTTTAAACATGTGGTTTACGGCATTACTACCGCCACCACCTACGCCAATTACTTTAATAATTGATGCTCTTTCTTTAGCAAATTCAAATAACATGTTTGTCATAATTTATTTTTTTATTTTTAGATATTAGTTAAATGTACAATATTATTCTTTATGGTTTCATTATATTATTTTATCGTTATTTTCTTCCTCTAGCCATTCTTTTCCTTTCTTGAAAAGGTTCTCGAAAAAGCCTCCTCTCTTCTCGGTTGGTGGTTTGATAGTTGGTTCTTTAGTAGTAGGTGTATTTTTTTCTTCCATTGAAACTTCCTTATGTTCTTCTTTATTAGTTTTGTTGATTCCCATGATGACTAAACCAACGCAAGTTGCATACATTGGACTTTTTACTTCGTCAACTGGGCCAGTTGCAAGATGTTCATTTGGATATCCAATTCTTGTGTCTAATCCTGTAGAATATTCTACCAATTGTTTAATGTGTTTTAATTGTGCGCCACCTCCCGTAATAACTATTCCGGCAATAAGACTTTTCTCAAAACCTGAATTCTTTATTTCATAATAAACATGTTCGATAATCTCTTCCATTCTTGCTTGAATAATATTAGCGAGATTTTTTACCGAAATTTCTTTAGGATCTCTTCCTCTTAATCCAGGGATTGAAACTATCTCGTTTTCTTGGTTTTCAGAAGCTAATGCACTCCCAAATTTTATCTTTAATAACTCTGCCTGGGACCTGATAATACTACATCCTTCTTTTATATCTTCAGTAATTACATTACCTCCAAAAGGTATTACAGCAGTATGTCGAATTATACCATCTTTAAAAATTGCAATATCAGTAGTACCACCTCCAATATCTATTAATGTAACACCAGCTTCTTTTTCTTCATCAGTCAAAACTGCTTCTGAAGAGGCAAGAGGCTCAAGAATTAAATCGGCAGAAGATAATCCAGCTTTTGAAACGCAACGGATAATATTCTTTGCAGCAGAAGTTTGTCCGGTAATAATATGACAATTTGCTTCCAACCTGATACCTGACATTCCAACAGGATCTTTTATTCCTTGTTCATTATCAACTGTATATTCTTGCGGAATAACATGTATTATTTCCTCACCTGGAAGCATAGCAAGCTTATACATATCTTCAATAATTGAATCAATATCTGACTGAGAAATTTCATCCTCTGCATTGCTCCTGGTTTTCATACCGCGGTGTTGAATGCTTTTTATATGTTGTCCAGCAATGCCAACAAAAACTTCCATGATATCCACATTAGCTTTGAGACTTGCTTCTTCAACAGCCAATTTAATGGATTGAACAGTTCTATCAATATTTGATACAACTCCGCGCATCACACCAATACTTTCGGATTTTCCTAATCCAAGAATTTCTAATTTACCGTGCTCATTTCTTCTGCCAACAATAGCACAAATTTTTGTTGTTCCGATGTCTAGTCCTACTACAATAGGTGAATTTTGGTTTATCATATTTATTTAATTTTAGTACAAACAATTTGATTTTTATATTTCAGATTAATGCAATTATATCCGCTCCATCCAAATTTACTGAACCCCTTTTTATATAGGATTAAGAGCTTTTTAAATTTTAAATCCATATCAGAAATGTCGCCCAAAATAATTGCCAGCCTTCCAATATTTGGAACTAATTCCAGCTCACGATCAGTGTTAACATAAACTTGCTGTATTAAAGCATTAAAGAAATTATCTTTACGGATAAAATTTGCAAGTGTATATAGCGTATCCATCATAGTTTTGTAACTTGCTACTGTATCCTTCAAATCAATAATTTTTACAATTCTATTTCTGTATGTATCATAAATAGAACCGTTTACCATTAATACCCTGGCAGATGATTTTTCAGATAAAGGCATAAAATTTCCATTTTCATCAACATAAAAACTTTGGTTAAGAGGATTGAAAACCCTAAATAATGGAACCCTTTGATGAACTTCAATATAAAGTTCTCCATCGATTGCTGAAAACGCATGAACTTCCTTGACGAATGGATTATTAGCTATAAAATATTCAATTTGGGATAAGTTAATCTCGCCAATTGTTTTGTCTTTTAAAATTCCCATTCGATGTTTTATAATACTATCTAGATCATTCTTATCTATAAAAGAATTATTATTATCAAGGCCAATTGTTAACTTGGAACACGATATTGAATTTCTATTGGATGAAACAAAACTCATAGTAATTCCTATTACAATTATAGATATTAGCCAAATTAATATTTTATATACCCTTTTCAACTATTGATTCTTTATTTTAAATCTTTCTTTAATAATAGTTTCAATCGGTTCAACAAGTTTATCAATATCTCCAGCCCCAAGTGTGAGCAATAACTCAAACTTTCCATTTTCTATTTCGTTAATAATTTGTTTATCCGATAAAATCCTTTTATTCTGAATTGTAACTTTATCATAAATAATCGCTGAAGTGATTCCTGCAATTGGCAGTTCCCTTGCTGGATAAATATCCATTAGAATAAGTTCATCCACCATTGATAAACTTTTTGCAAATCCATCCACAAAATCACGAGTTCTTGAAAATAAATGAGGCTGAAATATTCCAGTAATCTTTTTATTTGGATATAACTCCTTGACAGATTGTATACATGCTCGTATTTCCTCAGGGTGATGTGCATAATCATCAATATAAATAATTCCATTAGAATTAAATCTCAAATCAAAGCGTCTCTTTACACCAGAATATGATTTTACTGCTTCCTTTATTGCTCCGTTTTCAATTCCTAAATATTGTCCAACTGCAGTTGCTACTAAGGCATTTTCTACATTATGAATTCCAGGAAGGCCCAAAGAGAGCTCTTTTATTATTCCAAATTTCCCATATAAATCAAAAAAATAATGATGTTCTTTTATATTAATGTTTACTGCTTTAAAATCTGCCTCCTTATTTATTGAATATGAATATGAATTATTTGTGAATCCTAAATCTTGTTTTGCAAAAAGCTTCCCAGACGGTTTTACATGTCGAGAGAACTTTTGAAAATTCTCTTCCAATTGCTTTTTATCTCCATAAATATCTAAATGGTCAGCATCCATTGAGGTTATGACTGCAATATCTGGGTATAATGTAAGAAACGATTTATCATATTCATCAGCTTCTACTACAATCGTAACATTTTCATTTATCGAATCTGGTAATATAAAATTGGTATTGTAATTCTTGCTAATTCCACCCAAGAATGCTGTACAATCTCTTCCTGAAAATTTTAAAATATGAGCAATTATTGAAGATGTAGTAGTTTTTCCATGAGTGCCTGCAACAGCTATAGAATATTCATTTTTAGTTATTTCTCCTAATACTTCTGAACGCTTTTTAACAGTGTAATTATTTAATTTAAAGAAATTTAATTCAGAATGATCAGATGGAATAGCAGGAGTATAAATTATTAGAATATTTTCTTTATTTAAGGAATCAGATATATATGCCGGAATCAAATTTATACTATCTTGGAAATGGATTTTAATTCCTTCAGATTCCAATTCACTGGTTAAAAAAGTTGCGACTTTATCATAGCCAGAAACATCTTTGTTATTTGCCTTAAAGTAACGAGCTAGGGCACTCATTCCGATTCCTCCTATCCCTAAAAAATAAATTGTATGATAGTTTTTAATATTCACTTTATATTATCTTTGAATCATGGTTAAAATTTCATTAACAATAATATTTGCCGAATTCCTAAACGCTAGCTTTGAAATGTTTTTACTCAATTTATTTTTTTTCTCATCATTATTTAATAACTCAATCGCAATTCCAATCAGTTTTTCTTTCGCTTCAATATCTTTTACTAAAATGGCAGCATCATTTTTAACTAGAGTCATTGCATTTTTTGTCTGATGGTCTTCAGAAACATTAGGTGAAGGAACTAAAATTGAAGGTTTTGCAACTTCCGCCAGCTCGCTTACGGCACTTGCTCCTGCTCTTGAAATAACAGCAGCAGCAGCAGCGTAAGCATAATCCATTTTATCAATGAATTCGAATACTTTTATTTTTGAATATCCAAGTCTATCAATCGTATGCATTGCTTCATTATAAAATGATTTTCCAGTTTGCCAGATTATTTGTATTGAATTTTTATCAAATTCTATTAATCCTTCTTTTATACAAAGGTTAATTGTTCGAGAACCAAGACTTCCTCCAATTACAAGTAATGTTTTTTTATTATTATCTAATCCAAAGAAGGCTAACGCTTCTTCATATTTATTTTCTATACCAAGTATATCTTGTCTCACTGGATTACCTGTAAGAAGAAGTTTTTCTTTTGGAAAATATTTCTCCATTCCACTAAATGCCACACAAATTTTATCAACTGTTTTTGCCAATATTTTATTAGTAATCCCAGGGAATGAA
>Ga0206937_10203_pt1 | contig 12788 bp, 14 predicted proteins | sample Alteio_BWOrgHeat_11_FD_152923 | JGI IMG/M metagenome (GOLD analysis project Ga0206937, IMG submission 152923) | Enriched cells from forest soil in Barre Woods Harvard Forest LTER site, Petersham, Massachusetts, United States -... | ecosystem: Environmental > Terrestrial > Soil > Temperate forest >... | reverse complement strand
GACCAACGTCGGACGTGATGAAAGCATCGCCAAACATCTGAACCGCTTGATCGAAGTCGTCAAGGTGGTCGACCTGACGGAGGGCTCGCATATCGAACGCGAGTTGATGTTGATCAAGGTGAGGGCGGTTGGCAAGGAACGAGAAGAGATGAAGCGCACGGCGGATATCTTCCGTGGCCGCATCATCGACGTAACCGAAAAAACCTACACCATTGAATTAACCGGCAACAAGGGCAAGCTCGACGCGTTTATTGAGTCGATCGAACGCACTGCGATTTTGGAGACCGTCCGAACGGGGGGGCTCCGGCATTGGTCGTGGCGAACGCATACTCAAAGCCTAATCATTTTACAAATTTCGATATTTAATCAATATAACTATTTAGGATCATCATGAAAGTTTTCTACGATAAAGATTGTGACCTCTCCCTCATCAAGGGCAAAAATGTAGCGATCATCGGCTACGGTTCGCAAGGTCATGCGCACGCGCAAAATTTGAATGATTCCGGTTGCAAGGTAACGGTCGGCTTGCGCAAAGACGGCGCATCCTGGAACAAGGTCAAGAATGCCGGTTTGAATGTGGCTGAAGTCAATGACGCGGTGAAAGCCGCCGATGTCATTATGATTTTGCTGCCTGATGAAAACATCGCGCAGGTCTACAATGAAAACGTTGCGCCGCATGCAAAGCAGGGCGCCGTATTGGCCTTCGCACACGGCTTTAACGTGCATTACGGCCAAGTTGTGCCACGCGCCGATCTGGACGTGATTATGATCGCGCCGAAAGCGCCAGGCCACACCGTGCGCTCGACTTACAGCCAAGGTGGCGGCGTGCCGCATTTGATCGCCGTGTATCAAGACAAATCCGGCAACGCGCGTAATATCGCGTTGTCGTATGCAATGGCGAACGGCGGCGGCCGTGCCGGCATCATCGAAACCAACTTCCGCGAAGAGACTGAGACTGATTTGTTCGGTGAACAAGCAGTCTTGTGTGGCGGTACCGTCGAATTGATCAAGGCCGGTTTCGAGACACTGGTCGAAGCGGGTTATGCGCCCGAAATGGCTTATTTCGAATGTCTGCATGAATTGAAATTGATCGTCGACCTGATCTATGAAGGCGGTATCGCCAACATGAATTATTCGATCTCAAACAATGCGGAATACGGCGAGTACGTGACTGGACCCAAGGTTGTCACCGAAGACACCAAGAACGCGATGCGCCAATGCCTGAAAGATATTCAAACCGGCGAATATGCGAAGAGCTTCATCCTGGAAAACAAGGCTGGCGCGCCAACCTTGATTTCACGTCGTCGTTTGACTGCTGAGCATCAAATCGAAGAAGTGGGTAGCAAACTGCGCGCGATGATGCCTTGGATTGCAAAGAACAAGTTAGTCGATCAATCGAAGAACTAAGCTATTGCTGAAGTCGGGCATCATGCGGTGTGCGCTTGCAAGCGCACACCGCGCTCAGGCGAAAAGCTGCACGCAGATGCAGCTTTTTTCGTTCAACTGCACTCAATCGGACGATCGACAGAGCCCCCTGAATTCTTCGCACACTATCATCCAACCGTATTGATGACATTGCCGGTCGAGGTTTTTCCTTGGAATTCCTGCGATAGCGTTTGCAGGAAATTTTGCAAGCTTGCGCCGCTGTTAGTGACGCCATCGGCGGCAAGTAAGTTGCTAAAGCTTGTTTGAAGCGCTGCAATGGTCGATTCGGATGAATTTGATGTGCTTGCAGTATTCTCCACGCCCGCGTTGCTCGTAGTGCTCGCGGGATTTGTAGTGGGGGCAGATGTCAGTTGCTGCACCAATTCTTGTAACGCACCTTCAATGCCACCTAGGGAGCCGCTACTTGCATGCCGATGAACACCGCCATGTCCGCCAGATTTGCCGCCATTGCCGCCGCTAGAGGTCGTAGATGGTCGTGTTTCTGATTGTGCTTGCAGGGCTGCAAATAAATTTTGGGTGAACACACCCAACGCTTGTGATTGCGACGTGGACGAAGAAGTCGAACTGGTGGAATTGCCCGTTGCGGTTGGCGTCACGCCGATTTGGGTCAAGGCTTGGCTGACTGCAGAAGCAAAGCCGCCGCCAGTACTGCTACCCGTTGCGCCAACGCCCGTGCTACCACTAGTTGATGCGCCGGTTACCTGAATATTAAGATTAACAGCGCTGCCACTGGTATTTTGTGTGTTGGTATAGGTAACCGTGTTTTGATTAATCGATGAGATGGACACAATAGTTCCTTTCAAGAACTGAATTTCCACATCCCCACGCAACATGGCATTGCAATACGTAATCCTCCTAAATCTGTTATCGGTAATATTTACGAAAAAATGAGTGTTCTTGAGCGCATTTTTCGTAATAAATAGATGAAAATTATTTGTGATAATTGAAATGTTTTAAGTGGCGCAGCAATTCTTTTGTTCTACGACATTCAAGTGGCGAGTGTGAACCTCTTCTATCGGGCTTGTCATTTACGTATGGTTTTGAGGTCGAATTTTGAATTGGGGCGTACACTATTGATAATTATTTTATTGGAGTTTGTGAATGCGCCACCTGAATCGTTGCTTGATGTCGATCGCCTGTTTTCCGCTTGTGCTTGCGGTAATGCCTGCAGATGCGCAGATTGCTATTGCACCTGAACAAACACATGGAACGCTGATCACGATTCCCGCATACGGCGAGGTCATCCACGCCAACGATCAGGCGCATGCCACGCTGTCAATTGAAGAGCAGGATAAGGATAAGGCAGCGGCCGCCTCACGCGTGAATTTGAAAATGAAGCAAGGGGCGGAAATCGTTAAACGCCAAGATCCGACGGCCTCGCTTAAGACGCACAGTTACTATACTTATCCGGTGTACCCCAACGACGCCGGGAACACCGGCAACAGCAAGCCCAAGCAAGTTATTGCGTGGCGTGTCGGCCAATCTCTAGACGTGACAACGACTAATTTGGGCGACTTGCCAAAAATGGTGGCGGCTGCACAAGCGTTATTGTCCCTAAATGGATTGCAATTCGATTTGGCACCGGCGACCAGCAAGAAACTGGATCAACAGCGGATCGAAGCAGCCTATCTGAACCTTACCGAGCGTGTCGCAGGTATAGCCAAGGCGATGGGTCGCAACGTCAGCGATGCGATATTGGAGTCAGTTGATTTCGAGGCGAGCGGCGGCTATGTGCCGCAGCAACGTCTTGGAATGCAAGCATTTGCGGCAAAAGCGGCGGCTCCGGCCCCCGTGGAAGAGCCGAGTTTTGAACCCGGTGAAACCACGCAGGAATTACATATCGTCGGCAAAATCAAGTTCAAATGAGGACACCATGAATAAGTCGAAAATCGTTTTGGCAGGAATCGTACTAGCAGTCGTATTCGGCATGGTTGCTTGCAAACGATCCGGTCCACCGCCGGATAACGTGAAAGTCACCGATGTATCGGCACCGGAAATCAAAGCGACGACCCCAGTGGACGACAAGACGCCGGAATACGTTAAAGACCTGCGCAAAGACGTACAAAAAGCGCGCGACGCCGGTGTGAAAGAACAAAATGCGACAGAGGCAGAAGCGAAAGCGACTGAAGAAGCAACGAAATAGGCAGCGAAATAAACCCTCTGATTGGCGATCATCGATAGCGATCATTGCCGGAAACCATGGCAGCGCAGGTTTGATGGGGATATTTCGGGTGTTTTAAGCGGGCATCCGGTTGAAAATTATTCCGATAAATCAAAATCCTCCCCGATGTTGCCGGGATTTTATGTATCATCCACGCTAAGTTAAAATTGCGGCGCTTTTACATTGCCAAATTGCCATCGATTCGTTCGATTGCAGGCGAAGAGCGTTAGCGTTGAATATATATAAATAAATAGATAAATAAAGACTCGGAGTCACATTGAACAATTATCCCCACCCTATTATCGCCCGCGAAGGCTGGCCTTTTCTTACCATCGCAATTGCACTCGCAGCCTTGGCTACTTACTTTTGCGGCGTATGGTCGACCCCGATCTGGATCATTGCCTTATTTGTTTTGCAGTTTTTCCGTGATCCGGCGCGTGTGATTCCACAACAGGCGAATGCAGTGCTGTCGCCTGCCGACGGTCGTATTGTTGTGGTCGAAAAAACGCAAGATCCGTATGCCGGTCGTGAAGCGCTGAAAATCAGCGTGTTTATGAATGTGTTCAATGTTCATTCCAATCGGGCCCCGGTCGACGGCAAAATCGAACAAGTCCAATATTTCCCTGGAAAATTTGTCAACGCAGATCTCGACAAAGCGTCCACTGAGAATGAACGCAATGCGTTAACGATCACTGCAGCCAACGGCAGTGTGGTCACATGCGTGCAAGTCGCAGGCCTGGTTGCTCGACGCATTCTTTGTTACGTCAAGGCGGGCGACAGTTTGACACGCGGCCAACGTTACGGCTTCATTCGCTTCGGTTCGCGCGTCGACGTGTACCTGCCATTGACTGCCACACCGAAGGTCGTCGTGGGTGACAAGGTATCTGCAACAGAAACCATTTTGGCTGAATTCTGACTTTGGTAATACGGACACGGGAACAGAATGGCAAGCTTTAATCGTCGCAAAGGTAAGAGGCTGGCATTTCCAAAGCTGGTGCGTGGTAACAAGCTGACGGCGGCAGGTGCGACAGCGCCGGCCGAAGTCAAGCGTCGGCGTGGCATTTATCTGCTGCCGAATGCCTTTACCACTGCAGCGCTGTTTTGCGGCTTCTACGCCATTGTGATGGCGATGAACCACAAGTTCGATCATGCCGCCATCGCGATTTTTGCCGCGATGATCCTGGATGGCATTGACGGTCGCGTTGCGCGCCTGACCAATACACAGAGCGAATTCGGCGCGCAATATGATAGCTTGTCGGACATGGTGTCCTTCGGCGCTGCACCCGCGCTGGTGATTTACCAATGGTCATTATTAAGCCTCAACAAAATGGGCTGGTTGGCGGCCTTCGTCTATTGCGCCGGGGCGGCCTTGCGGTTGGCGCGTTTCAATACCAATATAGCCGTCGTCGATAAACGCTTTTTCCAAGGCTTGCCAAGCCCGGCCGCTGCGGCGTTGGTTGCCGGATTTATCTGGACGATGGATGACTTGCATTACCTCGGGACAGACTTGACGTGGTTTGCCTGGGCCATCACTATTTTTGCCGGCCTGACGATGGTAACCAATGTGCCGTTTTATAGCTTCAAGGACATCAATTTTCGCAAAGTGGTGCCATTCATCACAATCTTTGTGATCGTATTGGCATTTGTGCTGGTATCGGTCGATCCGCCTAAAGTCATGTTTATATTGTTCGTGTGTTATGGCTTGTCGGGCTATGTGCTTTATTTTTGGCGTCTTGCTAAAGGCAGGCCGGTGAGCATTGTACAAACTGAAGTCGAATTGCACGACGACAAGGACGTACACTAATACATCCCGATTAATGCAAGACCTGCGACCCTCGAATGTTGTCCTGGCAGGGGGTAACACGTAATCTCGACGCGAAAAATACGTGACGTCAAATAAGCGACACTAGCCACGAGTGTCAGCTATGCTTATCCAATACCTAGCGTAGAATATAATCTGAATTCCTGACTTCAAGTTTTGAGACTAAATTAGCGGCTGAAATTCGGCGGCTGAAATCAGCTGTCAATGCGAAGTGACCTACGAGGGCTATCAAGAGCAGGAGAATTCTTGTTTCGATCCCATATATTTTGCTTGTTTTTCCTCATTTTCTCGCTGCCAACGCATGCAGGCGAGCAGGAGTTGATCGTCCAAGGCGATCTTTGGTGCCCTTATACCTGCGAACCGGAAAGTGCCGAACCCGGTTACGTGATCGAACTGATGCACGCGATATTTGATCGTGGCGGTATCAAATTCAAATATGAGACGGTGCCGTGGAATCGGACTTTGCTGCAAACCCGTGACGGGAAAGCGAGTATTGCGGTTGTCGCCACCCAGCCGGAAGCCGAACAATACGGACTCTTGATCGGCGCTGCTGCTGTTGGAAATCCTAGCGATTGTTTGTATGTTGCACCTTCGAACAAGCTGAAATATTCAAAGGCGGATGACCTCAACGGGTTTAAGGCTTTGGGTGTGGCGGCTGGCTACACGTATGCCGACGATGTGAATGCTTGGCTGAGTCGCCCGGAAAACAAAAATAAAATCCAAATGCAAACCGGTGATAATCCGGCAGAGAGAAACGCAAAAAATCTCGCACTTGGACGCCTTGATGGTGTGATTGAAGATGAGCAAGTGATGCAGCATATAATCGTGAAGTTTGGACTTCAGCACAAATTGGCCTTAGCGGGCTGCGGGAAGCAGACACCGGTTTTTGTCGCGTTTAGTCCCAAATTGAAAAACGCGCACGCACTCGTCAAAATGTTCGATGACGGATTGATTGAATTACGCCAAAACAAACAACTTGCCAAGATTCTTGGCAAGTACGGTTTAAGCGATTGGAAATGAATTTGGGTTGGCTTACATAGTTGGAGCGGATGTTAATTAATTCCCCATCAGATCTTGCGCTCGATAATGACATAGTGTTTGCGCATCGGTTCAAGCACTTCAAATACGCCCTTGAACCCTGCTGGTATGACCAGGGATTCTCCCGCACCTGCCTCAGCTACCTTGCCCGCTTCATCGGTAATTCGGCAGCGTCCTTCCGTGACGAAAAAGAATTCATCTTCATTTTCACCGAATTCGATGCGCCAGCACCCCACCTCACAAGCCCAAACACCCGCAAAAACTTCGCCAGTAGGATTGGTGAAGTGATTCCAGGTCGTGCGTAACGGATTTCCGTTCAAGCGACGTTCTTCGCGTGGGTGATCATACTCGGCAGTGGTGGTTTGTTCGGAAAAAACGGTGATGGCAGGCATAAAAAAGCTCCAAATAATTCAAAAATTGATTGGCATTGATCACGTGGTGCCAAGAACTCCAGCCGCTATTGGGCTAGTTGGCGACTTTACCGTTCAATGTTACTCTCATCAAACCACAATTTTACAAGCTTAATTGGCAAATTATGAAAGTTAACAGTCGGTCGGTGATGGGGCAACTGAGCGATATGGATTTGCGCCTGTTACGCGTTTTTAAAAGCGTGGTCGATTGTGGCGGCATGGCCGCGTCCGAGCTGGAACTCAATATTGGCACGTCAACCATTAGCCGCCATATCAAGGACTTGGAAACACGATTGGGGCTCACCTTGTGTCGACGCGGGCGTAGTGGATTTTCCGTGACCGCAGAAGGTGAGCGCATTTATCAGGAAACACTGCGGCTGCTCAGTTCGGCCGATCAATTTCGCAGCAGCGTGGATGACCTGCACCGCCACATGGGCGGCGAGTTGAATGTCGCGATACACGATAAGACCGCCACTAACCCGGCCGCCAAAATTGCCGAGGCGATTGACTTGTTTTGCGAACGTGCTCCGGGGGTGACTTTAAATATGCATGTCGCCCCGATTAATCCAATTGAACGTGGCGTACTCGATGGGCAATTTCAGATCGGTGTGATTCCCACGCACCGCAGTTCAGACAGCCTGATCTACGAAGACCTATTCGATGAAACCATGTTGATGTATTGCGGCGCGAACCATCCGCTGTTCGATATTTCGCATGCCAAGCTGGATTGGAACGACATGCAGCCATATGATTTTGCCGCGCTTGGACATCACTCGCCGAATATGAAGATCACCCGTGAGATGCGACTCTCGCGCAAAGCCACCGGATTTGATCAAGAGGCGATCGCCACCTTGATTCTGTCGGGCCGATATCTCGGCTTCTTGCCCGATCATTACGCGCAAGGTTTTGTTGCGCGCAATTTAATGCGGGTAGTGAAGCCCAAGCAATTTAACTACGCATGCAGTTTTGTTGGCATCTTACGAAGATCGCCGCAACCCTCACGCGTTTGTTTGGCGTTTTGGGAATGCTTGTTGCAGGCGCACGGAAAAACGGCGCAGGCTATATGAAAAATCAGGCCTGCGGCACCAGATAGCGCCGTTCCCAAGCGCTGATTTCGTGCAGATAGCTTTGATATTCCAAATCCTTGACCGAGGTAAAACCGGTCACGAAGTCTTCGCCCAGTAGCCGTCGACTTGAACTGCTCTTGATCATCTGGCCATAGGCAATTAAATAGCCGCGCGCCAGATCGTGCGCATGATCGTAGCCGTTGCCGACGATCGGTTCGGTCGGCGTTAAGCCTTCTTCGATGCCAGCCAACCCGGCCGCCAGTGACGCTGCAATGGCCAAATAGGGATTAGCATCGGCCCCCGCGATACGATTTTCGACACGTCTTGCGGCAGCGCCACTAATTGGGATGCGCAAACCGGCGGTGCGGTTATCGTAACCCCAGTGTAAATTGACCGGCGCTTGGCTGCCAGTCACGAAGCGTCGATAGGAATTGACGAAGGGTGCATAGATCAACATCATGTCGGGGATATAGGCTTGCAAGCCCGCGATAAATTGCCGGAAGCGCAGGCTCTCGCTACCATCTGCATTGCTGAAAATATTCTTGCCATCGACATCCACAATACTCTGATGCAAATGCATGGAATTGCCCGGCTCTCCAGAAATCGGTTTGGCCATGAACACCGCATTGAGTCCATGTTTAAGCGCAATTTCTTTGGCTGCATATTTGAACAAGAAAGCTTGATCAGCCACGGCCAGCGCATCGCCATGCATCAGATTGATTTCGTATTGGGAAGTGCCGGACTCATGTATCCAGGTATCGGATTGCACGCCCAATGCGTCGAGCGCAGCGCGGAATTCATCCCAAAACGGTGCGAGTTCATTGAGCATGTTCAGGCTATACGCCGATTGGCCTACCTCGGCGCGACCACCGCGTACGATCGGGGGCGTTAGTGCCAGATTCGGGTCGACATTCGGCGCGGTCAGATAAAACTCAATCTCAGGTGCCACCACCGGGGTCAAGCCTATTTTCTGATAGCGTGCCAATACCTTCTTTAAGATGGTGCGCGGTGCAAACTCGCACGGCTCGCCATTTAATTCCACACAATCGTGTATCGCCATTGCACGTGGCACGCTCGACCAGGGCACCGGCTTCAGCGTCGAGTAATCGGGTGACAGGCGCACATCCGGATCGGCGTCCGGAAAAATTGGGTCATACGAGTAATCACCGGTAACCGCTTGCATCGGTATCGCTTGTGCAATCCGCAATTCGGCCGCCGCTGCAAAACTGGCGGCTGGCATCAGCTTGCCACGTGGGTAGCCGGAAATGTCAGGAAACAGACACTCTACCTGCGCAATCTGGTGCTGTTCGAAGAACGCAGTCAATGCTGCGGCACCGGGGTAGGCATTGGTAATTGTTTTTGTATTGCTCAAACTTATCTCCAATCGGCACCTGCAAAACATAGCTGCCGCATCACGTCATAATTCTCAGAATAACATAGCGTAAGTTCGGCAAACCCATCTCCGTCATTCCCGCGCAGGCGGGAATCCAAAAGCCGTTCGATGCAGCGTACTCACTATGGATTCCCGCCTGCGCGGGAATGACGGAGGGTTATAGTAAGTCTTAGTTCATTTTCGGCATACACAATGCTCAGATGAATCAAATCCTATGAGTACATTACGCCGTTTCGTGTATGGCCTCACCAAGTGCGCTGACCAAACGATCAAGTTCAACTTCAGTGGCAATGAATGGCGGCGCCAGTTGGATGGTGTCGCCACCGTAACGCACATAGAAACCTTTTTTCCAGCAGCGCATCGCAATTTCATAGGGGCGACGTGCCGGCTCACCTGGCAAGGCCTCAAACGTCAGGCCCGCCGCCAAACCAAAGTTGCGGATATCGGTGACATGCTTACTGCCTTTCAAGCCATGTATCGCATTTTCGAAGTAAGGTGCCAGCTTTTGTACGCGTTCAATCGCATGGTCGCTCACTAGCAGATCGAGCGCTGCCACACCGGCTGCGCATGCGATCGGATGCGCGGAATAGGTGTAGCCGTGCGCAAATTCCAACATGTAGTCTGGCCCACCGGCCGCCATGAAGGTATCGTAAATCTCTTTCTTGGCGATCACGCCACCCAAGGGTTGCGCGCCGTTCGTTACTTGCTTGGCGAAGGTCATGATGTCTGGCGTGACGCCAAAGGCATCTGCTCCGGTGTTTGCGCCGGAACGGCCAAAGCCGGAAATCACTTCGTCGAAAATTAGCAGGATGTGGTGCGCATCGCAGATCTCGCGCAAGCGCTTTAAATAACCTTGCGGTGGAATCAATACGCCACCGGAACCTGCAAACGGTTCAACGATGACGGCAGCAATATTCGACGCATCATGCAAGGTGATCATGTCCAGCAAGCGGTCCGCCAATTCGACGCCGTCGGTTGGCATGCCGCGCACAAACGTATTTGCTTTCAATACCGTGTGCGGTAAATGATCGGCTTCAATTCCTTGCCCAAACATCTTACGATTGGCCGGGAGTCCGCCCACAGAAATGCCGCCGAAATTAACCCCGTGATAGCCCTTTTCGCGGCCGATCAAACGTGTTTTCCCCGCCTGGCCTTTGATGCGCCAGTAGGCGCGCGCCATCTTTAATGCGGTCTCTACCGCTTCTGAACCTGACCCCGCGAAGAAAACATAATCAAGGCCGGCAGGCGTCAATTCTTTGAGCTTGTTGGCAAGCGAAAATGCGAGTGGGTGACCAAACTGGAAGGCTGGCGAATAATCCAGGGTTGCCGCTTGGCGGCTGATCGCTTCGACGATTTCCTTGCGACCATGGCCCAAGCCACTGCACCAGAGACCGGAAAGGCCATCGAAAATCTGCCTGCCATCGCCATCGGTGTAATAGCAGCCTTGCGCGCCGACGATCATGCGCGGATTGGCCTTGAAATCGCGATTGCCAGTGAATGGCATCCAGTGCGCATCGAGCCAGGCAGCGTCGGTACGTGTTTCAGGTGTTTTTTGCGACATATCTGTCATATCCGTATCCATTTCCATTTCCATTTCCAGCTCCAGCTCCAGCTCCAGCTCCAGCGCGAAATTAGGTGTTATTGATGATTCTATGTGCGCGTATTGTTTTCATAAATGATTAGCTTGAACTGTTTAGTTAGCAATATATGAAAGTAACTCGCAACGCACGTGGTGTAATGCAACGGATCATCATAATGCCTCGGTCGGCAGTTCCAGTGTTTCCTTGATTTCTTCCATGACGACGTAACTCTTGGATTGTGCAGCGCACGGTAATTCCAGCAGCATTTCGCCCAACAGCTTACGATATTCCGCCATTTCACGAATGCGTGCCTTGATCAAGTAGTCGAAATCGCCGGAAACCAGGTGACATTCCTGTACTTCAGGTATGCGCAATACGGCTTGCCGGAATTGCTCGAAGGTCATTGCCGATTTTTGACTGAGAGTGATTTCGACAAAGACCAATAGCTTGGCGCCAAGGGAAACCGGGTCAACCTTGGCGTAATAACCGGTGATGACTCCGTCACGCTCCATCCGTTTGACCCGCTCTATACACGGGGTGATGGAAAGTCCGACCAAGCCGCCCAGATCCTTCATCGATATTCGGCCGTCTTTCTGCAGCACGCGCAAAATATGGCGGTCCAGCTTGTCCAGGCCGCGTGTCGATTCCGTATAGGTTCGCATGAATATTGCCTAAATTTTGGTCTATATATAGTAACAAATACTATATTAATCACCATAAACTAGGCGCATATCTGGAAGACATTTTTCATGTTACGCCAGAAAAAGTGCCAGGTCGGTGATGGCGCAATGTCAGACACGGTGGCGACGACATTCGCCCGATAACACTATAAATGGAGATAGAAATGTTAATTGGCGTCCCTAAGGAAATCAAAAATCACGAATATCGGGTAGGTTTGACACCTGCCTCAGTGCGCGAACTGACGTTGCGTGGGCATCAGGTCATCGTTCAAAACGGTGCCGGTGCGGAAATCGGCTTGGCTGATGAGCAATATGTGGCAGCGGGCGCGACCTTGGTCGACAGCGCCAAGGAAATCTTCGCTCGCGCGGAAATGGTGGTCAAAGTCAAAGAGCCGCAGCCTGTTGAATGTGCGATGCTGCGCCGTGGGCAGATTCTGTATACCTATTTGCATTTGGCACCAGACCCGGAACAAACCGCAGCGCTGATCGCGTCAGGCGCAATTTGCATCGCTTACGAAACCATTACCGGCGCAGGTGGCGGTTTGCCTCTGCTGGCACCGATGAGCGAAGTGGCCGGGCGTATGGCGATCCAGGCAGGTGCTGCGCATTTGGAAAAATCAAAAGGCGGCATGGGCTTGCTATTGGGTGGCGTTCCCGGTGTTGCCGCTGGACATGTCGTCATCATCGGCGCTGGCGTGGTCGGTACCAACGCTTTGCAAATGGCAGTCGGTGCCGGTGCGCGCGTAACGGTATTGGATAAGAACGTGGACCGCTTGCGTCAACTCGACTTTGTGTATGGCAACCGGATCGCAACACAATATTCAAACGCCCAATCGATTGAAGAGGCGGTATTGAGTGCCGACTTAGTGGTGGGCGGCGTGTTGGTACCGGGAGCCGCTGCACCAAAATTGGTTACACGTAGCATGATTTCACGCATGAAAAAAGGCGCAGTGGTGGTCGACGTCGCCATCGATCAAGGTGGCTGCTTCGAGACTTCCCATGCGACCACGCATGCGGAACCGACTTACGTAGTCGATGGGGTGGTTCACTACTGCGTCGCCAACATGCCGGGTGCCGTTGCACGCACATCGACCTTTGCGCTCAACAATGCAACGATCGGCCACGCACTTGCCTTGGCCGATAAAGGTTGGCAAAAGGCGATGCGAGATGATGCGCATTTGAAGAATGGCT
>Ga0206937_10281_pt1 | contig 12866 bp, 7 predicted proteins | sample Alteio_BWOrgHeat_11_FD_152923 | JGI IMG/M metagenome (GOLD analysis project Ga0206937, IMG submission 152923) | Enriched cells from forest soil in Barre Woods Harvard Forest LTER site, Petersham, Massachusetts, United States -... | ecosystem: Environmental > Terrestrial > Soil > Temperate forest >... | reverse complement strand
CGTAAACATCTATAAAAACTCGAATGACGGTAAAGGTTTTGTATTTTCTCATACCGTAAATGACCCGACTTATACCGATTATGCTGCTCTGCCCGCAGTAGGGGTGAGTGCAGTTTGGGTTTACAGGGCTTTTTATCTTTATAAAGGAAAAGAAGTAGGAACGGTAAGCAAGGATGTATCAGTAACCGTGACAGGATTGGTGGTGACGGAATAAGAAAAAGCAGAAGAGGGTGCTACTCAAATAGTGGCATCATAAACAGAAATAATAAAAAAAGCGACACACAATGTGTCGCTTTTTTTATTATTTAGTGAATAACTTTTTTTAGGTCATCACCTAAAAATAAAAGCATAAATATTTACTTATTTCCTTAAAATAATAAACCTTTCGCCAGATTTTTTATCTGTTATTACTGTATCTGTAATTGTTTGAATCAATGAGTCAACTATCGCGCTCTTATCGGCAATTATATATTCTAATTTATTCTCTTTTATAAAACGCATCCTACTGAGGGTTTCTGATTTAAAAGCATTATTTTCTTTTTCTCTTTGGATGTAAATATTAAAAGGTAAAAGTTTTAAAAAATCATATTGCTGAGAGCGATAAAGGCTGTCTGCACGAAGATTGATATCATCTGTGGATTGAATCAAAGTGATATTAATATTATTTTTTATGAATGCTAAGTATGGTTTATAAGAATAAACAATAAAGTTTAGCATAAAAATATCGTAATCATCTTCAAATCTGGTAAGGTATCCACCTTGGTTATTCAATTTTAATAATTTATTTTTTACTGACTCCAAATATTCAGGTGAATAGTTATTTGCAGTTTTGTTTTTTACATTATTTAATTTTTGATTTGTGGCAATTATGCAAACATATCCCCATATTCCAAGAACAAGATATACCATATACAATTTCCAATCATTTAATCTTGCAACAAGAATAATGGCAATAATAAAAAAGAAACAATTTGCTATAGGTATTGCAACATTATAAAATAGTTGCTGTGCATCTGGTTTAATAATAAATAATGACCAGATAATTGAAGATTGAATATATAGTATCAATACAAAAATAGAGATAGAGACAATTGTCCTTTTAAACTTTAATTCCTTTTTTATCAAGTAAAATAAAAATAGTAACATAGGGCAAAAAAGAAACAGAATTTCGATGATATTTTTTGCAGTATAATTGAGTATTAATTTTATATTATTAATAGATGAAAAAGTATTGCCTATCATATATGGGACTGATGGATTATCGGTCATCAATCCAGTTGTTTTATTAAAGAAATAAAATGCATAATAGAAAATCAAAATCAATATTGAAGTACTGCAAATTTTAAATTTATTCTCTGGGTTATTTATCAAACAAAAAATGATAACCGCAAACGGAACTGTGGTGATTAATGAGACATTAAAAAAACAACCAATAAGGAATATATATAAGGCTATATCAATCCTCTTTCTGAAGAACATTAATGATGAAGCAATAAATAAAATTGAAACTCCAAAGAGTTTTTGTCGTATTATAGGATTCTCGAGAAAATACCAATCATCATGATGATATAAAAAGGAAGGGAAAAAAGGAATCTTTATCCCGAAAAAGAAAGGAAGGATTAAACATATAACAAGATCAAAGGTTGTAACCTTTTTAAAATAATTTAAAAGAGATAATCCTCCAAAATATAAGGCAATAAAAAATATGCCATTCAATATAATTTGCTGAACAAGTAAAGTATTCAATCCCGGAAAACGAATAATTAATGCTGTCAGCCACAATTCAAAGTAATGATAAGGAGTTGGATTATGTGAATTGAAATAATCAAGATATGTACTTTCAATTCCATTATAATTAAGATAATCTGATACTCTGGCATAAAAAACTTTGTCTGCTTCGGGTGAGATAAGAATTTGATGGGTTTTATCCCAAAGAAAGAATAAATTATATCCGCTTATTAAGAATAAAACTACTAAGCAAAGAAGTATTGTTTTTCCTTTAATACGTAAAGTTGATATTAATCTTTCACGTTGACTTTTTTGATTTATTACCCCTATCAAAATAAAACAGAACGGAATCAGAAGCCCAATCATTATTGTATTGAACTGGGTAATAATAATGGAATAAATAAATACGCCGACAATAATTCCACAAACTAAATGAGCGAATAATTTCAGATAAGAATTATCTAAATTAAGTTTTAAAATATTGAAAATAATTCCACCTAAGAAATAAAAGATAGTAGTGGCAAGTAAGGAAACTAAGAAATAGGCAATAAGTATTGTAAACATATTAGGTGTAAAAGAATAATAATCTCTTATATTTTATTTTAATTTGTAAAACTAAATAAAATACATATAATGTAAACGGAAACTATGTGATAAAAAAAGGATTATCTAATACTACCTTATCAAATACATCTTCCCAATCCCATGACTAAACCATTGGTCGGCATTGGTATCAAGATGGTCAATATTCTGCCCGTTGAGTTTGGTGATAATCCGGTAAAAATAAACCCCGTTGGCAAGCTGGTCGTTATACTGGTCTTTTCCGTTCCAGGCATATTGCGTAATATTTCTGCCTATGTGTATCGGTCCTAATTCATCCAGCATAATTTCTCTCACCACCCGCCCTGTGATGGTCATAATCTGAATCTTAAAATAACTCGGAATTTCGGAACCTGTAAGCGTAAACACAAATCGGGTAGAGGTGGAGAAAGGATTCGGATAATTCATCACCTCCGTAATGGATTCATGATTAACCACCTCGAAGTTTATCTTATAATCCAATGCACCGCTAAGATTCCCCGAACGGTCTATTGCCTGCACATCCAACATATAAGTTCCATCCTGCAATGAAAGCGGATTATAAACTATTTTGAAACTATTATGAGGCAGCACGGCAGGAGTCCATCCCATTTTTGAATGGTCAATGGGTACAGGCGAATTTTGTTCAAAACTAAGCTGCTTTGAAACTCCCGACGGATTTATAATCATAACTCTGAATAAGTGTGTATCGTTCAGGGCAAGGTATTTATTTTCATCGGTGAGCTTAATCAATATCTCCGGACTTGGCGATACAATATCGTTATTCAGGATGTGAACACCATCGAAAGTAACATCAAGTACTGGGTTGGTGATGTCCTTGTTGATATTAAAATTAATCTCACCGATATTATTAAAGTGATATTGCTCCACAGGATTATTGAGTGGATTTGCCTCAATCCAGAAACTATTTAATCCTGCAAAACTTTCAGAGGTAGGGAACACAACGGAGGCAACAACAGTATCGCCCGGCAACATTCGTTTTTTCCTTTGAGAAGTTAAAAGATGCTTTTGTCTGTTCTGATCAAAGATATAGAAACTCACATTCAAACTGTCCGTCATCGGATAAGGACTGATATTTTCGATATGGGTGGAGAATCTTAAAGTATCTCCGGCATCCATCGGGCTTTTATAAAATGAATATCCTTTTGAAGGATTAAGGGCAACATCAGGAACGCCGGTATAATAAATCTGCCACCTATCTAACTGAGGTGGAGAGCGTAAAACATTGTCCTGCATATATGCCTGCAATTGTAAATAAGGATAGGTGGCTGCACTGATATTGTTAAGACTTAGATTATTGGTTGAAAGAGGAATGGAATTAATCAGTGTATCAGCTGTTCCTCCATTATTTTTAATCCCGATTAGTCGTAAATAAATACTATCCTTAGAAATAAATGTGGGCTCTACTGAATGTTCTTTCCAATGCAATGATGTCCAATGCGATGCCGGACCGATAACTGTTGAATTCGCAAATCCATTCACCCATTTCCCCCACAAGGTTGCACTAAGAGTGTAAACTGAACTGTCGCCAACTCTTCCGTAAACTTCTTTTGTACTGTCCGGGTGTCCTTTTTGAGTGAAGAAAAGATAACTCTGGTCATGAGTAAGACTTGTAACATGATGCCCTCCGAGCGACCAGATTGCGTTTCTGACATTCGAAGGTAAAGCCTGATAATTAACATCCCAAACACTATAAATAAGTATATAATCGCCAATAGGAATTGATGCATTGGAAGCTAAAGTACTTGCCAGGTTGGTCATTGAAGCTTGGGTCGTATCGTATATGAAATAACCTTGGGGGCGAGCATTTCCGTTACATGGTCCATAATTAGGAGTATAATTGACACTGTTTAAATTATGGTCGGCATTGGTCCAATGATTCAAAGTGAGCGAATCAAAAACAACGAGATAAAGTGCAGGAATACCGCAAGTGCTGTAATCACCAAGATTTCCATTAACGTAATATCCGGTTTGGTTTTGATTATTTGGATTTATTGTTGTTGTTGCTACAACTGCGCCTGTATTTGTAACAAAATCGAACTCACGTTTTGGTTTGTTATAAATTACATCCTGATAGGTATCATTCTTAAACTGGAAAATATGCGCCTGCGACCAACCGGTTTTATTTGGAATATAAATAAACGAAAATTCTCTCCATTTAAAGGAACTGTCAACAGGTTCATCAGGACTGACACGCCAGAAATAAACAGTAGAGTCTTTCAGAAATGGGTATGGGTTTTCCCAATTTAATATTCCACCTGTTTGAGTTATTTTAGTTGTTCTCATCATTGGACTGTTGTATGCATCGGTGGTATCAATCTGAAAAACATAAGTGCGTAAAGCAGCAAATGGATTAGAAGTACAGGCTTTTAAAATCAAGCTATCCTTGCGAGGAACAATTGCATAATTAATTGGATACACTGGCATGATATCAGGCGAAGAAATCAAGAGCGATACATTTGTAGAGTTGTCGTTTTTATTGGATTCCTGAATAGAATCACGACTATCAAGCATTACATAAAAAGTATTTAACCCAACACCATTGAATGGATCTACAGGCATGGTTAAGGAAATTGTATCACGATAATAACATCTTGGAACCATTAACGAAGTATCAGAAACAATTCCGGTTGGATAGGTTCTTTTAATCCTTACAAAAAATGTATCACGAATGGCTTTTCCAACATTCAAACAAATGACATTTATTTTAAAGGTACTCATATCAGATGTAACAGGATAAGGAGTAAAATAAACATTTTGCGGCTCCATAACAAGATTAGGAAGTTTGGGCGAGTTGATAACAATTGATGGGTCACCATGAAGAGTCATTTCTAGGCAAACACTTTTAGTATCGTAATCAGTCGAATAAACAGAATAAAGGTTATCAATACTTGCTTTCATACATTTTCCTATAGAATTTCCATAGTTTAAAGTATCAATCTCTGTATAAAGTCGACTGGTATAACTAAAGAGAGGTCCATCTAAACCAAGAGTATTGGAACCAATAAATCCAATAGCACCGGCAGGATTACCTTCAATGTTACGATCAATTACATATTCCTCGCTGACAGTTGTTGTGGTTCCTTGTATATCACCCGCATAACAAGAATTTGCGATTATCAACGGATAATGAGGAGCATTTTGAAAAACAGAAGGGTCGTTTGTGCTGTTATCAAAACCATTTCCGGAAGCGTGTCCAAAAAATGTCATGATTGAAACGCCATTATTTATCTGAGCCTGCAAAGAATCGGATAAATTAATCTGAATCGGATCGGGAGAGGTTTTGAAATATGGAGTAACGTGTCCTCCAAACCATGGATTTTGAATTGTATCCTGATAATAATTTAAATAGCTCTGAAATAATTGTTGTTCCCACCCTGTGTTTCCACCTCCAAAATGTAAAACTTGTTTCATCCATTCAGCAGGAGCATTAGATTCATATTGCTGAACTTTTGTTAAATAAAGATTTACGTCAGCAGGGGTTTGTGCTGCAAGCCTCCCTATTGGAATTGCGGGACTATAACCATTGCCGGTTATTCCACACATCAATAAATTATCACTGGCAGGGTAACCATAAGAAGGAACAAGACAACGTGCAAATAAAGGAGGGTTATTACGGATTGAATCTGCATGGATTCCTTTTCCAATAATAAAGACGTATTGGGGATTATTCCAATTATGATAAACGTAATTAGCAAAATTTCTTATTGAAAGAGGGTGTTTTTGAATTCCCCAGGCGAATTGATTATATAATTCATCAATATCCACAAGCACAGAATGACGAGGAGTTCGATAAGTATTATAATTTTGTGCTTCGCTCATCAAACTGCTTTGAGAAATAATAATAAACGCTGTATCTTTTTTGTTTTGAATGTTAGAAAAATTGATGAATCTTCCCCCATTTGCAGTGTTAACAGGTGTTATATTTGAAATTGATTGAGGATTATTTGTTAAATAACAAGTTTTGTTCCCATTTCCATTAGGAATTATTGCATAAACAATATTGTTTGAATCTTTAACTGCAATTCGTTGCCTGTTTGTAACGTCGTATAAAATGAAATTTCCTGCTCCAAAGTTAGTTAATTTCAAAAAAGAATATCCTGCAACACTATCTGGAATAATCATTTTATAAGTCGAGGGATTTCCTTCCGACGAAAAATCTAAAGTATGCGGATAAGTAAAAGAATAATAAAAAACAGAAACTGATTGTGTATTATTTGGCTGATTCAGGTTAACAGAAGATACCGTTAAATTATTATTTGTAGCATGTACAAAAGTATCAGGTATTTGATAATTAACGACCTTTTTCATTGAAAAGCCATTAAGTAAACTATCATAGATATTATTTAATGAATTAAAACTGATGTTTACATGTTGATTCGGATTGAAATTAGTATTATCAGATCTTGTGGCTTCTGCAAGATTAAGTATTGAATTTGGGCCACTTGAAAATAAGTTTGGAGCATTAAAGGTAAATGGTAAACTGCCTCCGTTATAAATTCTGTAACTACAGAATCCCTCTGCTGTCATATAATCAGGGTCGGTGCCGTCAAATTGGTCAGTTTTCCCAAAATTATAATCAGAATTGTATTGAATATATATCTCCCTCATGAAATAAGAAATAGGGGAAAGTCCAACAAAATTTGTATCTGTTTGGAGTGTCAACCTATAAGTGGCGCTGTTGTCATTTCTCCAGGTAAGGTAATAAATAGCAGTATCAGTAAATAAACTATATCGGATATTTGGGATGCAAGTAGTATCGGGCAATCCAGTAGAATCATTTTTGTACATTTTCACATCGAGTTTTCCGTCATTTGCTTTTCCATAAAACTCAATATAATCATTGGGTCCTAAAATAGATGTTGTTGTTGATACATAAATCGAATCCTCTTTTCCCTGGTAAAAGATCTGGTACTTTTGACCTGCAATACTTCCAACCGGAATACCTGCGGCAGCTAGTGTAGCTGAAGAAATGCGATAAATACCCTCGCTTGTTATCTTAATTTTATAGTATTGCTGGTCCGAAAGTGGTCCGTGGGAAGTAAAGTTAATCCATTCGTTCCCATAAGTCTGACAAAACCCTGATATTGAAATTAATAAAAAAACTAAACTGGTAAAAATTCTTATCATTGAGTATGTTTATATATGTCTAATTTTAAAGAAAAAACATTTGAATACATCCCTGCATCCGCTGCCGTGCTGCTACTGCTTATTCCATTCAGATTTGTCAAGGCGTAATCTATTGTCAGGTTCTTTATTTTAATCCCTATTCCCATACTTGGAGCATAAGTCCAGCTTGATTTATTATCTAAATCATTTACCCTTTGAATATAGCCAACTCCGCCACGCAAGAAAATAAAATTCCCATATCCAAATTCAACTCCAAAATGTGGGTCTACACTAACTGGGTCATTGCTTACCAAAACGTTTCTTTGACCATCAAAGGTTACATCCATATCTAATTCTGGCATAGCTGTGAACTTCCCCGCAATTTTAGTATAATATGCTGTCCCTAAAATAAGTTTGGGTAAAGTAATTTCAAGAGAATTAGATGGTAAATCATTGTTTGTAGCAGCAAATGCAGCTGCTAAATCTGTAGTGTTAAAAGACCATGCGTTAAATGTAGAAGTAATATCTTTTCCCATAGCACCAAACCTCCAGTTTCCATGTTGATATTGAATTCCTGCATCCAATCCAAATCCCCAAGCATTGGCAAATGAACCAACGTTTCTGTAAATTATTTTGGCATTAGCTCCATAGGACAAACCATTATAAGGTGATTTACGTGCATAAGAGAATAAAAAAGCATAATCAGAAGCGGAAAAGGAAGTAATGGCATCATAATTAATATTCCCGGCAGCATCAACCAAATTGAGAGTATTAGGAATATTATCTACTCCAAATCGTATAATTGAAAATGCAATAACACTCGATTTGTCAACCGGGGCTGCAATACATCCATAATCATATTTCCCAATCCCGGCAAAATATTCATTATGCATTACATCTATTTGAAGATTGCCTTGTACGTTCATTAATCCTGCTGGATTCCAAAACCCAGCAGTCGCATCATTTGTTATCGCAACCTGACAATTAGCCATTGCTAATGCCCTTGCCCCAACTCCAATTGATAAAAACTCATTACTATATTTGGGTGCTTGACCAAATGAACTTAAAGGAATTAACAAAACAATAAACATTAAAATTTTAACGCTGGAATATATCTTAAATTTAGTCATTTTTAATTAGTCTTTAGTAGGATTAATCCCTTTAACGTAAATTTCTGTGAAATGTTTTGATTTCTTTTTCTTTCATCCGAAACATCCGCAATTCTTATTTTTAACATTTATCTAGTAATTTAGCCGTTTTAAAACATCAAAGTTACTGCAAAAATTGTTATCTCGCAAATTAAATAAGTCGCTATTTATCATTATTTCTTACACCTCAATTGTTCATATCTTTTTTTGGATAATGGGGTTTGGTAATGTTCACATCTATTTAAAAGACTCTTTCGAATACCTTCATCAAGCCGAAAATATAACTTCTGGCAACTCCTGGTACTCAGGAGATATCAACCAAACCTTCAATAATGACTTGGTTAGTCAACGCCCACCGCTCTATAGTTTCTTCATTTTATTCTTCAAATCCATCATTCATTCCGACCATTTTATTCTTCTCATACAATGCCTAATAAGTGTCTTCATTTTTACTTTAGTCTATAAATTATATCAGAAATTCGGCAAAGAAACCCCATCTCCTTATATTTTTTCATTGCTAATTTTCTTCCCAACTCAACTCATTTATTCAAACATGATTATGTCCGAATTGCTCTGCCAGGCAATGGTTTTTCTCTCCTTTTCTCTCCTGATTAATTTCCTTATAAACCATAAACAAAAGCATCTTTTCCTCTTTCATTTCTTCATTTCACTTACAATTCTTACAAAACCCGTTTGGTATCTCTTCTGGATTCCCGCCCTATTCTTCATGATTTACCTCTTCTATAAAAAGATAATTCCCATTTCTTCATTCAGTTATATCTTCCTGCCAATCGCAACTGTTTTTTTGATTTGTCTCCACAATTACAACCAAACAGGTTACTTCCATTATTCAAGCGTCAAGCGAACAAACATGGTAAACTATAATGTCTATCTAACCTTAGCCCAAAAATATTCCCCCGATTCAGCAAATAATATAATCGCAAATATCAGTAAAACAGCAACAACAAAAGGCAGCTACAAAGACTTCGCCCAATACATCGAAGACGAAAACACCCGCATCATTAAAGAAAATCTCCCAACATATTTATGGGTAGAAACAAAAGGAATCTTCAACTTCTTCACCGACCACGGGCGATTTGATATGTATTCCTTCTTCTCCCTTCCTCCCGAAGAAAATATGAACGGATTATATTGGTTCTATTCTCATTATGGATTGAAAGGAGTCCAACAATATCTCTCCCAATTTCCAATCGGCTTAATCATCTTCCTCCCGATTATCGTCCTCGTAAACATTTTTATTACCATCTGCTTCCTCCTCTTTTTATTCAACCGCAAAATACCTTTAGAAGTCCGCCTCACAGCCCTTCTCTTCATCTTTTATCTCGCAATTATCACCGGTCCAATCGGCGCAGCAAGATTCAGAATGCCCGTATATCCTATTTTATTGTTTACTTTGCCCTTCGGATACGATATCTTAAAAGAAAAATTGACAAGGAAATCTAAGAATAAATGAAAAAAAACATCCCAAATATAATCACACTTCTCAACTTATTCTGCGGTTGCCTTGCCATCAGGTTCATCAACGAATGGCAAATGGACAAAGCCGCCTATCTCATTTTAGCCGCCCTAGTTTTAGATTATTTCGATGGCATGGCAGCCCGATTATTACACGTCCATTCCGAACTCGGAAAGCAACTCGATTCCCTCGCCGATGTCGTCAGTTTCGGCGTCGTTCCTGGCTTTGTAGGCTTCCAATTAATGAAACATGGCATTCAATTATCCTACCCCGATTGGGATAAATACCAATTAACTTCCCTCCTCAAAGCATCCCCATTTATCATCTCCATGTTCTCCGCATTACGATTAGCAAAATTCAACCTCGATACACGCCAATCCACCTCATTCATAGGTCTCCCAACACCTGCAAATACACTATTTTTCATGTCCCTGCCCCTCATCATGATACATGGAAATATCGCATTAATCCCATACATTGTTAATCCCTTCTTACTACTTTTTTTAACCCTCCTATTCTCCTATCTATTAATCGCCGAAATCCCTTTATTCGCCCTCAAATTCAAAAACCTCTCATTCAAAGATAATTCAATTCAATACATCTTTCTCGCCATTTCCGCCATCCTCATTCCCATCTTTCTTTACACCGCCATCCCCATGATAATAATTTTATACGTAATTTTGTCGCTCATAAATAATCTCAATAAAAAATGAAATTCACCGCCGAAGTAAATGTAATGCCCCTCAAGGCAATCCTCGATCCACAAGGCAAAGCCGTCAGTGGAAGCATGAAAAATCTTAACCTCTCCGAAATCCACGATGTCCGCATCGGCAAACATATTTCCCTCGAAGTAGAAGCCGTTTCCAAAGAAATTGCATGGCAAAAAGTCGACGAAGCCTGCAAAAAACTCCTCGCCAATCCAATCATGGAAAGCTACGAGTTCGACATCAAAGAACACTAAATCCCAAACAAAATATTTCCCATTCACATCCCCTTCTTGTCATTCCGACGAAGGAGGAATCTCTTTAATTACCAAGCAAACCGGTATTTTTTTTCATTATCAAATTACCAAATTATCAAATTAATTTTTTGGGCGATAAGAGTACCGCTCGCTGGCTACTTCAGTCCCGCTGCAGCCATTTTTTCTGCCATTGACTTCATCTCTTAATTCAAAATTCATTTCAGGCAGAAAAAAATGTCAACATCGGGCGCAGTCTGCAAGGTTCAATCTCCGAATTCAATTCACCGCAATCAATCGCCGCCCAATGCGTAATCATTTATTCTTCGCCAAATAATAATTCTTTCCCTGTTTTTTAATTCTTCGAATTACAACAATGCCCGTTTTAAGTTATTATACCGATTTATTCAATTGTCCTACCGATTTATTCAATCGTCCTACCGATTTATTCAATCAACCTACCGATTTATTCAATCGTCCTACCGATTTATTCAATCGTCCTACCGATTTATTCAATCGTCCTACCGATTTATTCAATCATCCTACCGATTTATTCAATCATCCTACCGATTTATTCAATCATCCTACCGATTTATGACATCTACCTACCGATTTCAATCCATCATAAAAGTTTTTAATTACTCTATTTATCCTTTCCTATTGAATGCTCAATAAAATAAAATTGTTCATACATTCTTTCAATCCATACCAATCATCCCGAAATTTAATACTTACTTTGCCCCTTGATGGACAATAAAAACAAGCAACCCCAAGCCCTTCTCATAATTACTCTTGCAGTAGTATTATTATGTGCCTGGTCTTTTTTCAATGTAGATATTAAAGTCGCAGGATTCCATTTCAAAAAAGTAAGCTTCTTCTCCTCAATAATAACTCAAAAAGATACTTCATCCAATAAAAGCAACAAAAACCAAAGTATCTTCGCCGATTTCCTTAAATCATTAAACAAAGATTCCATAGTAGTAGAAAAAAAACACGGAGTACCAATGTTCCCCTATGGAATAGTTGATTATGCCCAAGACTCAATCCGCGGCATGGACTTATTCTTCAAATCCCTCCAACAAACAAAAAAAGGAAAACACAAAACCCGAATAGCCTACTTCGGCGATTCTATGATAGAAGGCGATTTATTAACAAGAGAATTAAGAGAATTATTACAAATCCGCTTTGGAGGCGGTGGAGTTGGCTTCGTCCCGATAACCTCTCCGGTAGCAGGTTTCCGACAAACAATAATCCACACCTTCTCCGAAAACTGGACTATAAACTCCCTCACCCAAAACTCCAAATGGGAAAACTTCATAGGCTTATCAGGCTACGTCTTCAACCCATTAATCAACCCCAAAATAAAATCAATTGACACAACTATCAAAAACCTCGAACACAGTTGGGTTAAATACACAGCCTGCCCCGTCTGCTACGGAGCCACATGGTTCAACAATGCATATCTTTACTACGGTCCAAGCGACAGCATCAATTTCATAATATACAAAACCTCAAACTCCGAAAGCGTTTTAAAATCCCTCGATGGCAAAGACATCTTAAATAAATTACCCCTCAGCCAAGGCAAATACATCACCGATTTAGATATCAATTTCTACAGCAACAACAAAGTAAACATCTACGGAGTAAGCTTCGAACCCGACACAGGCGTCATCCTCGATAACTACGCCTACCGCGGCAATTCAGGTCTCTCCATGACAATCATTCCACCATCATTAATGCAAAAGTTCTCTCAAATGATGGACTATGATTTAGTAATAGTCCACTATGGACTCAATGTTGTCGGACAAAATCAAAAAGACTTCTCATGGTACGAAACCGGAATGAA
>Ga0206937_10267_pt2 | contig 12867 bp, 7 predicted proteins | sample Alteio_BWOrgHeat_11_FD_152923 | JGI IMG/M metagenome (GOLD analysis project Ga0206937, IMG submission 152923) | Enriched cells from forest soil in Barre Woods Harvard Forest LTER site, Petersham, Massachusetts, United States -... | ecosystem: Environmental > Terrestrial > Soil > Temperate forest >... | reverse complement strand
TATTATTTGAATACCTCCAAATGGCAAAATTTGCTGTACAAAGGTCAAAATTTGCTGTACAGAGGTTGAAATTTGCTGTACGAAGGTCAAAATTAGATGTACAAAGGTCAAGATTTGCTGTACAGAGATCGAAATTTGCTGTACAAACGTGAGGAAAATAATCGTTTTTTGGATATGATTTACACTGACTATGCCTGATTTTACTAGGTATTCAACCTGATTTTGAAGAATCCGGGTTTATTTATTTTGTATGATTGAGGATAAACTTAGTGCTTGCAATATTTTTCCCTTTGATTTCTAATGAAACCAGGTATGCTCCGGCAGATAGTTTGGATGCATCATAAACAAGTTTGTCATTCGGGAATTTTATTGTATCTGAATAAACTATTGCTCCTTTTACATCAGTAATTTTGACTAATCCTTGCTCTCCATTGTTTAAATTGAGGGTAATATTTACTATGCCTTCATTTGGATTTGGATAAACCTGGAGGGTGCTTGCGGAATTAGGTTTGATTTCATTAATACCAGTTACAGTATAATCATAATATCCAAAAACATATTCGCCTTTTAATAAGGTATCTAAACTAAAACTTCCGGCTTTATCAAGAACGTTGCCCATGTTTTTGGTATAATCGCTTACGAGATGCCAATCGTCGGCTGTGTTAGCTCGATATAAAAGAACCAAACTGTCTTCAGTTCCGGTGATTAATGTATTATCAATATAACCCGAAGTAAGGTCGTTTTTGCCATTGTAAAGGATAATAGATTTAGCAACAAAGCCGGGTGAAAATATTCCATCAACCTTATAATAATGATAATCGGAGAGGCGGATACCCGGGTTCGTACGTTTAAATCCATCAGGAGCAACCCAATTATGTTCAATCCTCACAAAATTATTTCCTGTACCGGCATTTAATGAAATTAGTGTTGCATTGGTTTCAGGAAATGAAAAACTACCTGTGGTATCAATATATCTTTCGTAACAGGAAACTGCATGGGCTACCTTTTCATTTCGGTCAATGGCTGTCCAGGTTGGATTGAAGGGAAGGGTGAAGTTGAAGGAGTTTAAGTTGGTATCAATCACCACAGAATTTGTAACGGAATCAACGCCATCGGCAAAAGTTATATCAACAGGCATGATAGTATTATGCGTTGTCCCTTTATGACGCTGACGAGTATAAACCGTTACATCGAAATTATTTCCATTGGGAACAGAGGTCACAGAATCTATCGAATAATGAGGAAAGCCTGGTTGAAATATCCAATCATTAAAGAAACGCGTCATATCAATTCCTGAATATTGTGTGAGCTTATTCATCAAATCATAGCTACTGGGATTGCCCCAGGCAAAATCATTCAAATATCCTCGGACAGAAGGAAAGAATAGCGAATCGCCCATGTAATTCCGGATATTGCGAACCATATCCGCACCCTTTTGATAAACATTCAAATCATCATAGGTATCCCAAATCGGGATATTGTTCAAAGTCAGATAGGCGCTATCAACAATATGAGCAAATTGAAGAACCTTTCGATGATTAGTCCTATGCCAGTTGCGATAAGTTGTTTCTCCATAGATAGCCTGATAGAAAAATGATTCATTATAACATGCCCATCCTTCATTCAACCACATATCGGCGGCGGTTTTGCAGGTTATCAAATCTCCAAACCAATGATGCGAAAGCTCATGGGCATATAAATACTCATAAGTCAAGGTGCCATTCATAAAGGCAGAACCTATATTAATTGCTGTAGCATGTTCCATGCCTCCTATATTTATTGGTGTTTCGACATAACCTATTTTCTCCCATCGGTATGGACCCCAATGCGAGGTATCGTTGGCAAGAACTGCATTGAGATTAATAAAAGTTGCCAAAGTTGAATTGGTATCGGCAGCAGGAAGAAACCATTTTACAGGGATGCCATCTGCGGTTCGTTGCAAAGTATAAAACGGACCTACCGCCATGCAGGAAAGATAGCTCGGAATGGCTTCATTCAACTTCCAATGATAGGTGTTTGTACCGTTGAGATTATTAATCGTATTCAACAGCAATCCATTGCAAACAGCATTATTCGGGGTATCGCAAGCCACATAAAACTCATAAAACGACTTATCGGTAAACTCATCAATGCAAGGATACCAGCATCTGCCAAAATTATGCGGAATGGCGGTAAAAGCAACTCCAACACTAAATGCATATCCTCCAACCCAATAAAAACCGCCCCAGCCTGATAAATCTTCTTTCGGGTGACCATGATAATAAATTTTCAAAGGAATAGAATCATTGATATTCATTGTTGAGGGAGTTGTGATATATAGATTCGGACTATTATAAGTATAATTAGTAATCGGAATATTGTTGGACGAAATCGAATCAATAGTCATGTTCAGCAGGTTCAGAGTGATATTATTCACATTATTCATCTTCGAAACCACCTCCATATTAGTATGTCCCCAGATGGTGGAATCCGAAAATCGTGTGGTATCTATATATATAGTGTAATTGCTGATGTGGATTGTATCCCCAATCAATGCCTTTTCATGACTCAGTTTTTGATTTTTTAATAAAGCCTCCAAGGCATGGCTTTTATTATAGGAGCAAGTTCCAACAGCTTCCTGAGCGTTTGCGATGATGTTTGTGAGTGATAAAATCATCATAAGGCTGATAAATGTCTTTTTGATATTCATTTGATAATTATTTGAAGCCAAAATTAGATTTTTTTGGGGAGATGGGCAAAAATTGGAGGAGATTTGGTGGGTTTTATCCGATTTATCGCTAGCGGTAAATCTTTTATTGCCGTCGGTAAATCATTTATCGCCGTCGATAAATCTTTTATTGCCGTCGGAGAATCTTTTATTGCCGTCGGAAAAACTTTTTCCGACGTCGAATAATCTTTTTCCGACTTCGGAAAATCCCCTAAAAATCTACTTTATAAGTGAAATCAGAGCTAAAACTGATTTCAATCCTCTACCCAAATCCTAAAGCTTGTCCATTTTCTCTTTAAGGAGAGCAATTTCCTGGGCAAGGGTTTTATTTTCCTTCTGGAGTTTTGAAACAACTATGGAAAGATGCAAAAGATAAATCATGATGGCAACTATGGAGGCAATGAAAACCAGGTTCGGAGCCATATAAACCCCGAAAAGTTTTGACATAACCACCAATCCATTTCTCCAAAAAGAAAAAATCAGGAGGATGATGGTGCATACAATCCACACGATGGCGTATTCTTCGCGGAGTTTTCCACGGATAATCAATCTCCCGATTAAAAACAGGAATGCAAAACTGCAGGCGATGGCGATAATCTGAATTCTTTCCATAATTTATTTTTTTGGTTTGAGTCTGACGTATGTTGAAATAATGGCGAGCGTAACTTTTATCATATAATAGATGGATGAAAATGAGTTGATGGATGATACACCGCCTTGGCGTTCTCTCATTTTCACAGGAATTTCTTTTATGGTCAAATGATTGAATGCATATAAAATAATTGCTTCGGGTTCGGGATATTCATCGGGATAATAGTCATCAACTACCTCCAATGCCTTCCGGTTAATGGCGCGGAAACCTGAAGTGCTGTCCATCACTTCCACACTCACCAAAAATTTATTCAGCAATTTAAAATATTTAATTCCCTGCCTTCGGATGTAGGAAGATTGAAAACCATCTTTCTCAATAAATCTTGAACCGATGACCACATCAGCTTCATTATTTATTATTGGTTGGATAAGCCTGGGAATTTCTTCAGGCGGATGCTGACCATCACCATCAACCTGTATGGCGATATCGAAATTATTTTGCAAAGCATATTTAAAACCAGTCTGAACCGCACCTCCGATTCCTAGATTTACAGGCAGATTTAAAACAATGCAATTAGTTTTTGAAGCGATAAAAGAAGTTTCATCTGTAGAACAATCATTGATAACAATGGCTGTGATATCAAGCCTGTCTTTGAGTTCATTGATGCTGTTGATAACCGCAACAATGCTTTTTTCTTCGTTGTATGCAGGGATGATTGCGGCGATTTTCATTTTATTTGTTGAAATTATTTTGTTGTTATGAAAGAAAAAGTTTGTAATTTAGCCGAATCAGACAATTATAAAGGTGAATTAAAATATTTGTTAGGTAATAATCAGAATTTAACATGTATATTTGCCTGAAGTAAATAAAATAGATTGGTGCAAAGGTAAATTAATTATTTAAAAAGAGAATTAAAAATTTAGATGGCAGTTAAGGAAAAGGTTTTAAAAGAAAAAACGAAAAAGGAAAAGTCGGGTAAGGATTTATCAATCAAAGAAAGTTTGTTGAAGTATTTTGGATTCAACAAATTCAAAGGAGAGCAGGAAGCAATTATTCAAAATGTTCTGGATGGTAAAGATTCATTTGTAATTATGCCAACTGGTGGCGGGAAATCATTGTGCTATCAGTTGCCGGCATTGATGATGCCCGGAACAGCAATAGTTGTTTCGCCACTTATTGCCCTAATGAAAAATCAGGTAGATGCCATGCGAGGTTTTGGAACTGAAGATGGGATTGCTCATTTTTTGAATTCATCATTATCCAAGCAAGAGATTATGGATGTGAAGAAGGATATTACCAACAAAAAAACAAAATTACTTTATGTAGCTCCTGAATCATTGACGAAAGAAGAGAATGTAAATTTCTTAAAAGATATTGATATTTCTTTCTTTGCCATTGATGAAGCACATTGTATTTCTGAATGGGGTCATGATTTCAGACCTGAGTATAGAAGACTTCGACCCATCATTGAAGCGATAGGTAAAGTTCCAATTATGGCTTTGACAGCAACAGCAACTCCAAAGGTTCAGCAGGATATCCAAAAGAATTTGAGTATGCTCAAAGCAACTTTATTTAAAGATTCTTTTAACCGACCGAATCTTTATTATGAAGTTCGACCAAAGGTTGATGCGGTGAAAGAAATTATTAAATACATTCGCCAGCACCAGGGAAAATCAGGGATTGTGTATTGTTTGAGCAGAAAGAAAGTTGAGGAAGTTGCATCGACATTAAATGTAAATGGTATTAAAGCTCTTCCCTATCATGCAGGTTTGGAAGCAATTGTGAGAGCGAAGACTCAGGATGCATTCCTGATGGAAGAAATTGATGTAATAGTTGCAACAATTGCTTTCGGAATGGGTATTGATAAACCGGATGTTCGTTTTGTTATCCATCATGAAGTTCCTAAAAGTCTGGAAGGATATTACCAAGAAACAGGACGTGCCGGAAGAGATGGAAAAGAAGGAAGATGTATAGCATTCTATAGTTATAAAGATATTGAAAAACTGGAGAAGTTCCACAAAGGAAAACCAGTTGCAGAACAAGAAATCGGCAAGCAGCTTCTTATTGAAACAGTTGCTTATTGCGAGTCATCTGTATGCAGAAGGAAACAGTTATTGAATTATTTTGGTGAACAATATCTGCAAGAGAATTGTGAAAATTGTGATAACTGTCTCCATCCGAAAACAAAATTTGAAGGTCAGGAAGAGGTTGTTCTTTTATTGGAAACAATAATTGCTGTGAAGGAAAAGTTTAATGCCGATCATGTGATTAATGTTTTGATGGGCAAAAATGAATCTCAGGTAAAAGCCTATAAGCATAATAAACTTGAAATATTTGGTGATGGAGCTGAAAAAGACCCTAAATTCTGGACTGCGGTTATTCGCCAGTGCCTTATTGCAGGGTTTATAAAGAAGGAAATTGAAACTTATGGATTATTAAGCGTTACTCCTGCCGGTCGCGATTTTATTAAGAATCCCCAGTCCTTCATGCTTACCAAAGACCATGATTATGAAAGTACAGAATCTGAGGATGATGACGATATAATTGCTGGAGGAGGTGGCGGAGTTACAAGCGCTTCCGATTCAGCGTTGTTCAATATGCTTAAGGATTTGAGAAAGAAGATTGCCAAGCAAAATAATCTACCACCATTCGTTATATTTCAGGATAATTCTTTGGAGGAAATGGCTATTCAGTATCCTATAACAATGGATGAGTTGAAAAACATTGTTGGTGTTGGAGCTGGAAAAGCATTACGTTATGGAAAAGCATTCTTGGAGGTTATAGAGAAATACGTTGAGGAGCATGAGATTGAAAGACCAATGGATTTAATAGTTAAGTCAGTGATTAATAAATCGGGGCAAAAGGTTTATATCATTACCACTATTGACAGAAAAATAAGCCTTGATGATATCTGCAGGTCGAAAAAGATAAAAATGGGGGAAGTTCTGACAGAAATTGAAAGCATTGTAAGCTCAGGAACAAAGATAGACATCAATTATTACATAAACGAAGTTCTCGATAAGGACAGACAGGATGAGGTATTTGATTATTTTAAACATGCCGAAACTGATTCTGTTGAGGATGCTCTTAAAGCTCTTGGTGAAAATGAATATACTGCAGATGAAGTCAGATTGATGCGTATTAAGTTCATGTCGGAAATGGGCAATTAAAATTTTTATTAATAAAAATGTAACTTTTAAAAATCACCTACGTATAAAACCTCAGATTACAGGGATGTAATTCATGGTTTAAAGGGTTATTTTGGTGAATGTGGAAGGGAGGGCGAAAGTTCTCCCTTCTTTTTTTATTCTATTTCAATCTCAATTTGTAATTTTACACCTATGATAAAAACATTCGAATCAATTCCTCCCGAAGTAATTAATTTTATCCTGGTTACTTTGTTCTCGCTTCTTTTGGGTTTCGAACAAAGGCGTAGAAATATCGAGAGCAAGCCTGAAACCCTATTCGGAACCGATAGAACTTTCACCTTCATCGGCATCTTTGGATTTATTCTCTGGGTTATCGAACCTGATGAACACTACTTATATATGGGTGGTGGAGTTGTTGTTGCCTCATTGCTTGGCATTTATTATTTTCAAAAGATTGCAAAACAAAACCTATATGGACTAACCACTATCCTGATTGCACTCATCACATATTGCTTTGCACCACTTGTAATTACGCAACCTCGTTGGCTTACTCTTTTGATTGTAGTCACGGTTTTATTTTTGGCTGAGTTAAAAGAAACTTTCCTGGAAGTAAGCAAAAAATTCGATAAAGATGAGTTCATCACCCTCGGAAAATTCATTATTATAGCTGGAATTATTTTACCAATAGTCCCTGATGAGCAGGTTTTTTCATTCATAAATGTAAGTCCATATAAGGTCTGGCTTGCTGTGGTAATCATTTCTGCAATATCCTATTTCAGTTATCTCCTCAACAAATTTGTTTTCACTAATTCTGGAATCCTTGTAACCGGAATTCTTGGCGGATTATACAGCAGTACCGCCACCAGCATTATCCTCGCAAAGAAAAGCAAGGAAAGTAAAGCCACTCCTCATGAATATGCCGCCGCCATAATATTTGCAACTTCCATGATGTATCTCCGGATTTTTATCATCTTCCTTATATTCAGCAAAGCAATTGCCATATTAATACTGCCTTATTTTGCGGCAATGATTGTTATTAATCTTGGTATAGGATATTTTATTTATTCTCGAAAAACAAAAGATAAAAAAGACACCACTATTACAGAAGACGCTCACCGAAACCCTTTGGAATTTAAAGTTGCCCTTGTTTTTGCATTGATATATGTCGTCTTCACATTTATAACTCAGTTTACCATCACGCATTATGGAAGTGGAGGTTTGACAGTCTTATCTTATATCTCAGGATTATCCGACATTGACCCCTTTTTATTGAATCTTGTTCAAAATAAATATGAAATAACCTCCATTGCAATAGCTTTTGCCGCCTCTCAAGCAATCATCAGTAATAATATTTTAAAAGCAGCATATACTTACACTTTATCCGATAAACCGGTTAAGAAACTTCTCTTAATCGGTTTTTCAATTCTTACCATTGCAGGGGTTGGAGGATTGCTTTTGATAAGATAAACCATAATTTAAGGTTTTTAAGTCATCATAAACCCTCCTCCAACTGATTTTTTCTCAGATTGAGTCGAGATTGAAAAAGAATAAAAATAAACTAACATCCTCTAAATTCAATTTGTCTCTTTTAGCATCAAATTTGATGAAAAACTGTCAATTATTGACATGTTTTGCAGGTTTTTAATGATTTTGGGGTTCGATAATTGAAGTTTCTGATCGATTTTATTATTGATATTGAACAAAACTCCCGGCTGAAAATGTCTCGGCGGAGAGATATGTTACTAAGATGCCGTGTCATCTTAACAAGATGCCGAGTAATCTTAACTGGATGCCGAGTAATCTTAACAAGATTCCAAGTAATCTTGTCAAGATGCCAAGTAATCTTAACAAGATTCCGAGTAATCTTAACAAGATGCCAAGTAATCCTAACAGAATGCCAAGTAATCTTAACAAGATGCCGAGTAATCTTAACCGGATGCCAAGTAATCTTGTCAAGATGCCAATTCATCTTAACCGGATGCCAAGTAATCCTGTCTAAATAAGGATACCGTTAATAAAAATACGATTAATCAGTGAAAAAACTTATCCCACTACTTCACCATTTTCTGAAGTTGAGAAATATAATTAGTATCCATCTGATAACCCAAACTCTTTGCTTTCTGAGCGTCTTCAAGAGCTTCTTTATATTTTTGAAGATAATTATAGGTTTGCGAGCGATTGAAAAAAGCCTCTTTATAATCAGGTTTGAGTTCAATGGCTTTAGAATTATTAGTCAGCGAACCTTCCAAATCTCCAGATTTAAAGGCAGCATACCCTTTCAGGAAATACAAATCGGGTTTATTCGGATTTTGTTTAATCATCAAATCATATTCGGTTATTGCATCCTTATATCTTCCTGCGTTTATGTAAGTGTAGGCGCGGATGTTTAGAACTTTTTCAACAATATCATGGTCGTGATTTAATAAGAGGACTTTATTAAAATCCATTAAAGCACTGTCATAATTCTTCATCAAAGAAAAAGTAATCCCACGATTCAGATAGGCTTCATAATTATTCGGGTCAAACTTCAGGGACATGGAATAATCATTAAGTGCGCTATCAAACTTTTGTTTCAAACCATAAATATTTCCACGGTTCGAATACATCTTTGGGTCATCAGGTTTTAATGGGATGGCGATATTAAAATTTACCAATGCTCTTTCATAATCGCTTTTCTCATTTGGGTCAACATCATATTTTCCTTTCTCAACTAAGTAGCCACCCATGTTTTTATAACCTTCCGAGTTTTCGGGATGCTTTGCAATCTGGTCGGTCCACAATGTATCGCTGTTCTGCCAGATTTTAACTCGTGCATTTGTGAGAGCACAAGATGCAATTGCAAGAACAATTAATCCTAACATCGCAACAGATTTATATAGCGAATACTTCTTGTCCTTATTTCGATAAAGCCAACTGAAACCCATAGCGATAGAAAATAATAAACCGATATATGGAACATAAGAATATCGGTCGGCAGTGATGGCAATTCCCACAGATACAAATTGAAGAACTAACATAATGCTCACCAGGTAAAACATAAATCCAAAAGCAATAATACGTGTATATTTCAATGATTTATAAACACCATAAAAAAGAGCAACAGCAATAAAGGGTGCAGCATAATACATTATAGGGAACATACCATTCATCTTAACAGGATATGGATAAACAGCAGATAAATTTATAGGTAAAAACAACTTTTCTATGTAATCAATAAAAGCAAATGAGGTGAATTTGATTCGTTGAAAAATCGTGAACACTTCGAACTTTGCTATTGCCTCTGTCTCCTGTGCTTTCACAGTAAGGATTCCTAAAACCAATGAGACAAGAAGCATCGGAATCTTCTCTAACCAAACCTTTATCGTAAATTTACGACGAGTATAATAATCAATTAAAATCAACACCAAAGGAAAGATAACCGCAGCTGGTTTTGATAATCCTGAAAGAATAAATAAAATAAAAGTGAACAGATACAGCATAATATTTTTCTTCTCTCCGATTTTGATATATTTGTAATAAGCAATCAATCCTCCCATGAAAAAGAAAGTATATAATACATCCTTCAACTCTGCAATCCATGCCACAGATTCAACTCGCATCGGATGAATGCCAAAGAAGAAAGCAACGATAACAGCAACCTCTAATTTCTTTCCACTCAACAAATAAATAAACCAGAAAACCAGCATCACATTCAAAAGATGAAGCAACAAACTTATCTTGTGATATAACTCGGGATGCAACTGAACAGAATGAAATTCCAGTGCATAAACAATCATGGTGAGGGGATGATAATTACAAAAATAAAAATTAGAGAAGTAAAAGGAAATGCTTTCACCGATAGGTTTTGCAAGCTGTGTGTTTTCTGTCACATAGTGATTATCATCCCAATTGGTAAAATTATTATTAAGAGCAGGAGCGAATACAATGGAAGTAATAACTACGATAGCTCCGACTAATGCCCATTTAATCCAACCAGGAGAACCTCCGCGAACAACCTTTGCCTGCGGTTTCCTTTTCACCTCAGATTGCTTTGATGTTTTATTATATGTCGGATTCTTTTTCCCCATAGATTAATTTATTAGCACTCGCAAATATAATTAATTAGCATAAGCAACAAAAGAAAATGATTAAACTCCCTGCCTCTCTGTTGAAAATTTATTGCTACATTTGCCGCATGAGCAATACGATTGACAAGACTCCTAAAGGAGAAGAACTTTTTAAGAATATCATCTCTCACTGCAAGGAATATGGATATATTTTCCAATCAAGCGAGATTTATGATGGGTTGAGCGCTGTATATGATTACGGTCAATATGGCGTAGAACTAAAGAAAAACATCCGCGATTACTGGTGGAAATCCATGGTTCAATTCCATGAAAATATCGTTGGAATTGATACAGCCATCTTCATGCACCCCACTATCTGGAAGGCTTCCGGGCATGTGGATGCTTTCAATGATCCTTTGATTGATAACAAGGATTCCAAGAAACGCTATCGTGCCGATGTGTTGATTGAGGATCATGTTTCAAAGATTGAAGGCAAGATTCAGAAGGAAGTTGAGAAGGCTGCAACCCGTTTCGGTGCTGCATTCGATGAAACTCAATACAGAAATACCAACCCTCGTGTTCTGGAATATCAGAAGAAGATAGATGAAATAAACAACCGTTTCAAATCAGCAATGGAAAAGAATGATTTGATAGAGGTAAAACAAATCATCATCGATTTAGAGATTGTATGCCCCGTTTCAGGTTCAAGAAATTGGACTGATGTCCGTCAGTTTAACCTGATGTTCTCCACCGAGATGGGCTCTGTCAGCGAGGATTCAAACGTTATCTATCTTCGCCCTGAAACAGCACAGGGGATATTTGTCAACTTTCTTAATGTTCAGAAATCAGGCAGGATGAAGATTCCTTTTGGCATCGCTCAAACAGGAAAAGCCTTCCGTAATGAAATAGTTGCACGTCAATTTATCTTTCGTATGCGTGAGTTTGAACAAATGGAGATGCAATACTTCGTCCGCCCCGGCTCAGAGATGGAGCATTATAATTCATGGAAAGATGAACGCATGAAATGGCATCGCACCCTTGGTTTCTCCGATTCCAAACATCGTTTCCATGACCATTTAAAACTCGCTCATTATGCCAACGCTGCATGTGACATAGAGTATGAATTCCCCTTTGGATTCAAGGAACTCGAAGGCATTCATTCCCGCACTGATTTCGATTTAAAAGCCCATGAAACCTTCTCAGGAAAGAAACTTCAGTACTTCGATCCTGAACTTAATGAGAGCTATGTTCCTTACGTAGTCGAGACTTCCGTAGGTTTAGACAGATTGTTTCTCGCCATCATTTCCAACTCCTATCACGAAGAACAATTAGAAGACAATACCACAAGAGTTGTCTTGCGTTTACCCGATTTTCTTGCCCCGATAAAAGCAACCGTTATGCCTTTGATAAAGAAAGAAGGACTCCCCGAAAAAGCACGTGAAATAATGGATACTTTGGTATGGGATTTCAATTGTCAGTACGATGAAAAGGACAGCATCGGCAAGCGTTACCGCCGCCAGGATGCCATCGGAACGCCCTTCTGCATCACGGTAGATCATCAGACCTTAGAAGACAATACAGTCACCATCCGCTATCGCGATACCATGCTTCAAGATAGAATTTCATCAAATAAAATCTCAGGAATTATTAATGAAAAAGTAACACTGAGGAATCTTTTGAAATAGTATATTTGCCCCACCAAAACAAAACATCATTATTCATTTATGCGTACATTTTTAAAAGTATTAAAATACGGTGGTATTATCCTTGCCTTAGCCGTATTGTTTTTCTTTGCCTGGTTCAAGATGACTTACCCCAAAGTCGGACCTGCAAAGGCAATTAAAGTCGAAGCAACTCCCGAACGAATTACGCGTGGCGAATACCTTGCCCTCCATGTAAGCGTATGCATGCATTGCCATTCTACGATGGATAAAAATTCATGGGGATTGCCCGTAATTGCTGGAACTTACGGAAAAGGAGGCGAGAAATTCGGTCACGATATGGCTTTCCCCGGCGAGATTTATGCAAGAAATATTACTCCCGCAAACATCGGAACATGGACAGATGGCGAGCTTATCCGCGCCATCACCTGCGGCGTTGACAACAAAGGAAAAACCCTTTTCAATCTCATGCCCTATGAAAATTACCGCGAAATGGGCGATGAAGATATAAAATCAATAGTAGCGTATCTCCGCTCCCTGCCTGCGATTAAGAACGATGTCCCCGCCACTTCCATTGATTTCCCGGTAAGCATGTTCATCCAGGCAAAACCTGCCGAAGCCGCTCCACAAAAGATTCCCGCACGTCGCGATTCATTGGATTATGGAAAATATCTGGTGCAGATTGCGGGCTGTCATACCTGCCACACCGCCG
>Ga0206937_10279_pt1 | contig 12941 bp, 6 predicted proteins | sample Alteio_BWOrgHeat_11_FD_152923 | JGI IMG/M metagenome (GOLD analysis project Ga0206937, IMG submission 152923) | Enriched cells from forest soil in Barre Woods Harvard Forest LTER site, Petersham, Massachusetts, United States -... | ecosystem: Environmental > Terrestrial > Soil > Temperate forest >... | reverse complement strand
AACCTTCAAGATAAAAATCGACATTAGGCGCTGTTGGCGAAACGTCTATCACTGCTAAGTTAGCTGTGGGTGCTTGTGGTGTGTTATCGGCGTGCTTGGTACACGAAGAGAACATTAAAGCCAGCAAAGCTATACCCGCTATCATTCCTGGCCATCTTAATTTTTGCTGAACTGATTTCATTGTAGTAAAATAATTGTACATAAATAGGATGTTGTATTCGCGATAACACACTAACGCTGAATTGCATATAATGTTATCATCAGTTATTACGCACTAAAAACGCAAAAAGCTACAATACCAGCCACTTTTTTTCAAAAAAAAGCGAACGGTATTGTAGCTATGTCTTATTAAAATATGGTCCCGGCAGCTTTTTTGCCGTGTGGGTTTTACTCAGTGAGCTTAAAATCAGCCTCTTTTACATCGCGGGAATTGGTACCTACAAATACTTTAAAGTCGCCCGGCTCGTATACATATTTCATATCAATATTGTATAAACGCAGGTCGTTCGCGCTAAGGGTAAAGCTTACATCCTTGCTCTCACCTGCTTTCAGAAATATGCGTTTAAAGTTGCGCAGCACTTCAACCGGAGGATCTATTGTGCCGACCATTTGGCGGGTATACAATTGCACTACTTCATCACCATCATATTTACCGCTATTGGTAACTGTTACGCTTACTTCAAATGGCTGTCCCGGTTTCATAACATTCGTCTTCAACCTGATCGGGCTGTAGCTGAAGTTGGTATAGCTTAAGCCATAACCAAAAGGGAACAGCGGATCATTAGAGATATCCAGGTAACGTGATTTAAAGCGGTCGATAAAGTCGCCGGCGTAAGGGCGGCCTGTATTTTTATGGCTGTAATAGATCGGGATCTGGCCAACATCCTGCGGGAAAGTAATAGTAGTTTTGGCTGATGGATTATAATCGCCAAACAAAACATCGGCAAGGCCATTACCGGCTTCGGTACCGCCAAACCAGGTTTCCAGTATCGCGTCCGAATTATCATTCTCCCATTTCAAAGTCAGCGGGCGGCCGCTCATCACCACGATCACCAGTGGTTTGCCGGTAGCCCTTAATGCTTTCAGCAGGTCTTCCTGTGCAGAGAAAATACCAATTTCCGAACGGCTTGCAGCCTCGCCCGACATGGATGCGGATTCACCCACTACGGCAACCACTACATCCGATTTCTTTGCAGCTTCAACCGCTTCGTTTATCATATCCTGCGGTGCGCGTTTGTCTACCTGCAATTCATCAGCACCCAAACGCTCTACCAGCCATGGATCATTGGTAATATTGGAGCCTTTGGCATAATTGATCGTCACCGAATTACCTACAACGTTTTTCAAACCATCCATCACACTAACAGCTTTGTTCCCATCGCCTGCGCCAGCCCATGGGCCTATCATATCCCTGCGGTCGTCAGCCAACGGGCCAACCAGCGCTATCGAACCTGCTTTTTTCAACGGCAGCACATTGTTGCTGTTTTTTAACAGTATGATGCTTTTATCGGCCGCTTCCCGGGCTACCTTCAGGTTTTCGGGGTTAAGGATAGTGCGCTCTGCACGTGGTACGCTGCAATATTTATACGGATCGGCAAACAAGCCCAGTTTGTATTTAGCTTCAAGTATTCTGCGGCATGAGGCGTCAACCTCTGACACCGGCACTTTGCCTTCGTTAACCAGTTTTTTCAGATTATTCAAATAGATCTCAGCCACCATGTCCATGTCCGAACCGGCATCTATAGACTTCTTAGCCACTGTTGCGCTGTCGCCCATACCATGCGGAATCAGCTCCCACATTGCGGTATAGTCCGTCGCTACAAAACCTTTAAAGCCCCATTGTTTGCGCAGCAGGTCGGTCATCAGCCATTTGTTGGCTGTAGACGGCACGCCGTTGATCTCGTTAAATGACGACATGATACTGCCCGCACCGGCATCAATTGCAGCTTTATATGGCGGCAAATAATCCTGGTACATGCGGCGGTCGCTCATGTCAACGGTATTGTAATCGCGACCGGCTTCGGCAGCGCCGTAGAGTGCAAAGTGTTTTACGCAAGCCATTACGTGGGTGGTATCGTACTCATTTCCCTGGTAGCCTTCTACTATTGCACGGGCTATCTGCGAGCCCAGCCAGGTATCTTCACCGGCGCCTTCGGCAATACGGCCCCAACGCGGGTCGCGGGCGATATCAACCATTGGCGAGAAAACCCAGTTCAGGCCGTCAGCGCTGGCTTCGGTAGCGGCAATGTGTGCGGTCCTTTTGATCAGGTCAAGATCCCATGACGATGCCAAGCCCAACGGAATAGGGAAAATAGTTTTATGACCATGGATCACGTCATAACCAAATATCAGCGGAATGCCCAGGCGCGAACGTTTTACAGCTATCTCCTGCAGTTTGCGCACTGCATCAGGTGTGAAAGTATTAAATACACCGCCTACATTCCCTTTCTCAATATTCTCATTAACGTTTTTGCTTACAATAGGCCCGGTAACATCAAAGCCCACCGAAACCAGGTTTAGCTGACCTATCTTTTCGTCTAATGTCATCTTCGACATCAGGTTGTTGACAAAGTCGTCCATCTTTTTTTGCTGCGACGGTTTGCCCGTTTGCGCAAATGAAGATACAGCAGTAAGTAATACGAGCAGAAATGAAAGGGGTCGGCGTTTCATGTGTTATTCTAAATTTTTATGTGGTTATTCTGTTTTTAGTTGATCATAGGGCTTTCAAAACCCATTTTCTTTAAGCCTGCTTTCACTTCAGGGCAGCTCATAAATAATTCCCATAACAAGCCCGTGCGATAGTTCTCTATCATCACTACTATCGGGCCCTGGTCTATCGCAAGGTATGATTTTCCATACCAATTATGCGATTCGCTGAAAGCATCGGTAAAACCGTATTCACCCCAAATCTTATCGCCCATATCATAATAGAAATGACGCAATGCCTTCATCGAATATTCAGGCGTGTATGGAAATGCCGATAAAGCTGCTGTTGGCGATATTACCCCCAGATCATTTGTAGGTGAATGTGCATTGTAACCTTCGAAGTTATCGCTGGCAGTGAGTCCCCAGCAATCCGGGCCATAGCCTTTAAATTTGCCGGGATTGGCAACGCAATAGTCGTGATTGATCAACGTGTGGTTGGTATTCTGCTCCCAATAATCGGCATACTCGTCCTTCAACCCTTTTGGGTCGAGCCCCATAAATGAGTATTGCGAAAAGAACAGCGGGCCGCCATAATCAAAGCCAAGCGGCAATACGTGGCCGTAAAACGTCTTCCCATTTTTAAAGAAGTCACTCTGCGCCCAGCCTGCATGATAGATCTTTGGCGATACCGGGTAATGTGTACCGCATTCGGCCAGCACATAAGTGATCAGGCACTCGTTAAAGCCACGGATGGCAAAGTTCATTGCCCAGCCATTGTTTGGCGACCAGTGCCAGTACAGGTTATCCCTGCCGTCGCGGGTAAACCAGTCCCATTCAATATCATTCCACATCCAGCTGATCACGTCGCGGATATGTCTTTCTTTCGGATCGTCGTGATTGAAATATTGCCTTGCGCATAGCAGGCCTTCAAACAGGTAGGAGGTTTCAACCAGGTCGGCGCCATCATCTTTACGGCCAAAAGGAATTACTTTACCGGTAGTGCCATTCATCCAATGCGGAAAAACGCCATGGAAGGAATCAGCTTTGTCCAAAAACTCAACAATTTTCAGCATACGGTCGTCTGCCTGCTCGCGGGTGATCCATTTCCTGTCGGTAGCTACTACCAGGGCCATGATACCAAAGCCCGAGCCACCGATGGTTACCACCTCGTTGCCGTAATTGTAGGCAACATTGCTGCGCTCACGGGCAAGCCCGCTTACAGGGTGGCCAAAGTCCCAGAAATACCGGAACGTTTGCCGCTGAACCACATCAAGCAGCGCACTGTCAGACAGGCCCTTGATGATCCCCACAGGCTTTATGCCTACCGTATCCGACTGCCCGCGGTGCTTTTGTGCGATGCCGTACACCGACAAAAAGGTTAATATAATGAGTGTAAATATTTTTTTCATCAATAGTCATCATAAATTAGGGCCGGTAAAGCCCAGGTTCTTCATCCCGGTTTTTACTTCGGGGCAACTCATAAATAAGTTCCAGAGCAGGCCGCTGCGGTAGTTTTCTATCATGTCAATGATCGGTCCTTCATCAATTGCCAGGTCTGAGGTTGCAAACCAGTTATTATTTAAGTCGAATGAGTCATAAAAGCCATACGGCCCCCATAATTTGTCGCCAAGTTTATAATAAAAAAACCGTAAGGCCTGCATGGATTGTGTAGGCGTATATGGCAACGACGAAATAGCCGCTGTTGGCGCAATAACCCCGACATCGCTTGTTGGCGAGCTGGCATTGTAACCACCGCCATCAACATCGCTGGCAGTCAGGCCCCAGCAATCGGCACTGTAGCCAAGGTTCCCATTCGGGTTTGCTACGCAATAATTATAATTGATCATGCTGTGCGCCTTGTTCTGCACATCATAACTTGCATAAGCATCGGTTAAACTATTAGGGTTAATGCCCAGGAATGAATAATGTGCGAAAAACAATGGGCCACCTTCAGCAGGCCCCAGCGGCAGTGTTATGCCATAATACTGATTGCCGTTTTTCATACTGCCATTACCTGCCCAGCCATTTTGGTAAACAATTTTTGGCACGGAATGCGTGTTTGACGATGCAGCCATTACATAGGTGATCAGCGCCTCATCCCAACCATTAACCTGCTGATTGGTCGACCAATTATAATCCGGGCTCCAGTGCCAGTACAAGGTATTTTGTCCGCTCTGCCTGAACCAGTCCCACTCCACATTGTTCCATAACGTGTTAATGTCGGTGCGCAGGTTTGTCTCATCGGCGCCTGTACCATTAAAATATTGCCGGGCGGTAAGCAAGCCTTGCATCAAATATGATGTCTCCACCAGATCGGCGCCATCATCCTGTGTACTGAACGGAACTACCGCACCTGTTACACCATTCATCCAGTGCGGAAATGCGCCATGAAATGTTTGTGCAGTCTTTAAAAAAGCAACTATCTTTTGCATCCTTGCCAAACCATCCGCATGGCTGATGAACTGACGGTTTATGCCTACCACAATAGCCATAATTCCAAAGCCCGATCCACCGGTGGTCACCACATCTCCCGATGTATTACGTTCGCGTGCAAGGCCGCTGGTTGGATGGCCGAAGTCCCAGAAATATTTGAAGGTTTGTTGTTGTACCAACGTAAGTAAAGCATCGTCGCTGATGGTAGGAAATTTATTGGTTGAATCGAGCTGCGTGGTAAGCGTAAGGCTAACGGCCGAACCAAGATTTCCTTTTTGAGTAGAGGTAAGGCCTGTGGAAACCGTTACCGCATATTTTGTAAGGTATGACAGGTTGGACGATGGCGTAACTACTACCGTACTGTCGTGATTTTGAAAAGATGTGGTAAATGTAACGGCCGTACCCGAAGTTGTAGCAAAAGAGATACTGTTTGCAGCCGTTGTAGTGTTTAATGCAGCTGTAAAAGAAATAGTTATAACAGGTTTGGTATTTATGTTGGTGTAGATAGCCGCCCCATTATAAACGCCGTTCACCTTTAGCGTATTTAAACTAAAGGATGCAGGTGTAGTTACCGGTGGCGGTGTTACTTTAGTTGTTGTATCACCATTTTTAGAGCATGAAAACAAAACTGTTAACATTGCCAGTACCGAATATGTTCTTATATTTTTCATGCCTGCCTGTATACCGAATGGCCCAACTTATCCTAACAAAATGTGTGCAAAAAGGGCTGCCAGATTTAAGCCCGACAGCCCTATATCTAACCAACCTTTATTTTCCTCTGTATTGTAAAGCCACAAGTGAGCTTACTTCAGTACTTGTTAATACACGGTTATAAAAACGTACTTCATCCGTTTTACCGGTATTGCTCGCTGCCCAGCCTTGTGATGTTGCACCCGCTGTTAACGATGGATTAGCCTGGAATGGGAAGGTACCGAAGATCATTTTCTGTACGCCAGACCAGTTAAGCGGCGCAAAACCTCCTACTACTGTCGGGGTTGTCATTAATGCACTGCCATTATAGTAAACTACGAATGCCGACTTTGTATCGTCATAGGTTGCGGTAACATTCACCCAGCCACCAAACGGGTTATTAACCGTATAACCGCCAAACCAGGCATCGGTACCGGTTCCGCTTAGGCCATTGTTAAAGAAATGGACTTTCAATACGCCGGTAGTAGCGGTAGCGCCGTTATCATAGAAAATATCCATATCCGACCAAAAACCCTGTGGATTGGCTATACCTGCAATTTCCACAGCGCCGTTGGTATTTTCCGGCATGTTGTACCAAACACTTACGGTAAAGCTGTGCAAATTTTGGATAGCAGTAGGCACTGCTGATTCAACGTACCCGTTAGCTGCACCTTGCAGCGACTGCCCCATCAAACCCTGGTTAAAGCTTGTGCCGGTTGCAACACCAGTAGTGCTTGAAATAGAGTCTTTCAGGTCGCCGTTAAAGCCCCAGTGTGCTACCAGGTTTGAAGTAGCGATCTGGCTGGATGATGTATAGCCATTTATATTTAATGGCGGCGCATAGCTTGATGCCTCATACTTTTTCCAGCATGATGACAACCCCAGGCTAACCAGGGCTATCATTAAAACAAAACTGTTAATCTTTCTCATAATAATATTTTTAACTGTTAATAGCCCGGATTTTGTTTGACTATGCCACCGCTCAGCGTAATTTCATCTGTTGGTATAGGCTGTAATTCATTTTTGCCAGCTTTAAAGCCACGGTTTCCGAACAACTGCACACCGCGTCCCTGGCGAACAACGTCAAAAAAGCGGTCGCTTTCCATCGCAAGTTCCACCTGGCGTTCATGCCATATGGCCAATTGTAGCTGTGTTTTATCGGTTGTGGTTACGGGTGGCAATATGCTATTGTTACCTGCTCTTGCGCGGGCCCTTACTTTTTCAAGCGAAGCCAATGCGGCAGTGGTATTTCCCTGGTTGTTATTTGCTTCGGCATTCATCAGTAATACATCCGAATAACGGATCACACGAACGTCCTGATCGGCGCCGGGATTGTTGTACAGGATAGCATCGGCAAACGGAACGTATGACTTATAATTATACATCGTATCAACATGGCCGCTTCCAAGTGCAGGTATAGCATCGCCTTCGGCCGAAGTGCTGCCTGCAAATAATATTGTCGCGTTTAACCTTGGGTCACCTGTCTCAAATGCGTTAACAAGCGTTTGTGTAGGTACGTTAAAACCCCAGCCTGCTGCCGGTGCAACACCCTGTACCTGCGAATACTGGCTGTAAGTCGCATTCGTATTGGTGTAGCTGTTTACGTTTTGTATCTCAAATATTTCTTCCGAATTATTTTCGTTTGCTATGCGGAATGATTTCTCAAAATCAGGGAAAAGCGAATAAATACCTTCGCCGATCACATCATTTGTATACGTAAGCACATCGGCCCATTTACCTTCATACATAGCTACTTTAGCATGCAATGCCCAGGCAGCGCCTTTTGTAGCACGACCTAAGTCTGAAGCTGAATAGCTTTGAGGCAAAACAGATGCTGCATCGTTCAAATCCTGCTCTATTTGTGCCCAAACCTGTGCCTTTGGCGTACGCGGGATATTGAAATCGGCAGCAGTTTTAGGATAATGAAGCCTTAAAGGCACGTCGCCATAAGCCCTTACCAGCCTAAAATATTGGTAAGCGCGAACAAACTTTGCCTCTGCTACATAGCGCGCCCTAAGCGTAGCATCCATATTGATAAGCGGGATACTATCTACCGCCTGGCTACACAAACTGATCTCGGCATATATGCCATTCCAGAATGTATTGTCGAAACCATTTTCGGCGCCTGTTTGGGTGAAGGAATGGTAATAGCCAATAGCAGGTGAGTCGCCCGAGGTACTGCCTTTTTGCACTTCGTCGCCACCCATACTTTCAATGGCCAACGCCGGGAAAGCCGTTTCGGCCCAGGCACCCAATTGTGAATAAATGGCATTTATGCCTTGTGTTGCCCCGGTTTCATCCTTATAAAGCTGCACTGCCGGAAGCACGCCCTGAGGCTGAGGATCTAAAAAGCTTTTTTTACATCCCGAATCTATCATTATCGATACAGCAGCAGCTACTATACCTAATAATGTTAAAAAATTCTTTTTGTTTACTAACATGACTTTCAAATTTTTTATTATTTAAATGTAGCGTTCAAACCTATATTGAATATTGCATAAATAGGTACAACACCTGTATCAATACCTTGATTATCAGCACCAGAAGCAAGTACTTCAGGATTAAATCCTTTGTACTTTGTAAAGGTGGCTATGTTCTGACCTGAAACATATAACCGTAAGTTGCTCATACCCAGATTCGAGATCAGTGACGATGAGAAATTATAGCCCAGGTTAATGTTACGTATCCTTAAATAGCTTCCGTTTTCAACATAAAAGCTGTTAGGTGCTCCGTTGGCAGCATCGCTCAGGAAAGGAGACGGTGTGGTATTTGAAGTACCAGCACCATGCCAGCGGTTCTGATAAAAGTTTTCGGTCCAGTTTTCTTCGCCAAACCTGGTGTCTTCATTACCATTGTACAGGCTAACTTTGCCTACGCCTGAAATGTCTACGCGCAAATCGACATTTTTGTATTTGAACGTAGTATTAAAGCCATAGATGTATTTAGGATTAGGATTACCAATATCGGTTTTCTGGCCATTGTTTCCCCAAATTACGTCGCCCACCTGTGCGTTTGGCTCGTAGGATTTGGCAGCATTAACCTGGTCCTGATTTTGGAAGATGCCCACAACCTGGTAACCATAAAATTCGCCTATTGGCTGGCCAACTATGGTACGGTTGGTTAAGTTACCACCGGCAGCGCCGCCACCTCCATACAGTGGGATATTACCTGAAACTACTGATAGTACCTTATTATTATTTACGCTGAAGTTACCATCAACCGAGTAGCTGAAATCCTTCCCAATGTGATCTTGCCATCCTGCTGAAAACTCCCAGCCTTTGTTCTGGTAAGTTGCCTGGTTAGCATTAAGCGTACCGCCATTTGCCCCTAATGAACCTACGATAGGAACCGGGAATATAGCGTTCTCTGTTTTCTTGATATAGTAATCTATCTCAAATGTTAAGCGGCCTTTTAACAAACTGCCTTCCAGGCCGGCATCTGTACCTACGCTTTTTTCCCAATATAATTGGGGAGGAGCGATCTGCAGTAAGCCCTCGCCTATTTGCGTATTTGTGCCGCCTCCAAGGTTCGATACAAAGTTTGTAGCAACTGCGCGGCCTGTTGTAGCACCAACGGCGCCGTTACCGGCCTCACCCCAGCTTCCGCGCAGCTTCAGGTTATCAAACACTGTTTGATTTTTCATAAAATCTTCATTACTGATCACCCAGCCTGCACCAATTGACGGGAAAGTACCCCATTTGTTTGAGCCGGTGAAATCAGATGAACCGTCACGCCTTAAAGTAGCGTTTAACAGGTAAGTATCTTTATAGGAATAGCTTACCCTGCCGAAGTATGATTCACGGGTCTCAAGGTTACCGCCATCGCTTAAAGTTGGGTTATCGCCCAGGCTGAAGTAATCATCCCCTGTATTGTAATTAGGTACATCTTTTGCCTCAGCCGATTCTGAATATGATTTTAAGCGCTGCGATGAAAAACCAGCCAGCACGGTAACATGGTGTGCATGATCAAAGGTCTTATCAAATGTCAGCGTATTTTCCTGTATCCAGTTGCGGGTATCTTCATTGTCGCGCGATAATGTAGAAATGCTGTTGAACTGGCCTTTGGTAGCCTGGTAAACAGGATCGTAGTTCTGCACCTCCTGGTGAATGAACGTGCCGCCAAAGCTCGATCTGAAAGTTAAGAAGGGTGCAAGCTTTAACTCCGCGTATGCACTGCCATTAAAATCATAATTTTGAGTGGTTTGATTAAAATAGTCAAGTGTTGCCTGCGGGTTGCTTACAGCGTTACCTACCGGAAAATCGCCCGGATCGCCATATGTACCATCGGCATAACGTACCGGAACTATAGGTGGCGCTGTATAAGCTTTATACATAATACCACCCGGCAGGTCGCGTGAGTGGTCGCCAGAGAGGATAGATTTATAACCTATTTTCAGTATCTTACCAATCTGCACATCCTGGTTCATCTGTACAGTGATCCTGTCGTATTTATTATACTCTACGTTACCATTTTGCTGGAAATAGCCTGCAGAAAAATAATATGAGCTTTTATCACTACCGCCGCTAACCGATATATTATGGTTCTGTGTAAAGGCATCGTGCAAAAGCAAGTGAAGCCAATCAGTGCCTGTACCAAAACTCGATGGGTTTGCGAATGTTAAAGCTGCACCGTTCAATGAACCGTTAAGCTCATTCACCATAGTAGCATATTCGGTGCCGTTAGCCATTTTAGGCACATTGGTAGGATTTGAATAACCCACATATCCATCATAGTGTACTTTAGCCGCTCCGCTTCCTTTTTTGGTAGTGATGATCACTACGCCGTTTGCTGCTTGTAAACCATAAATAGCTTCACTGCTGGCGTCCTTTAACACACTCATGCTTTCGATATCGTTAGGATTAACGAAGCTGATATCATTATACCACACACCATCCACAACAAATAAAGGCGACTGGTTACCGAAGATGGTACCAACACCCCTGATAGTGATTTGCGGAGATGTGCCCGGTGTACCGGAGTTGGTGATCTGAACGCCGGCAACTTTGCCCTGCAACGCGCTTACCGCGTTATTATCAGGCTGAACCGCCAGGTCAGCGCCTTTTACGGTTGTAATAGATCCGGTAACGTCAACCTTTTTCTGTGTACCGTAACCAACAACCACAACCTCGTTTAAACCATTGGCTGCTTGCACCAATTTAACTGATATTGTAGTACCGGCATTTGCAACTACTTCCTGACTGGTGTAGCCAACGTAAGACACAACCAGTGTTGAGCCGGAAGGTGCTTGTAATGTAAATGCGCCATTTACATCGGTTTGGGTGCCTAATTGTGTTCCTTTTGCTATTACGCTTACGCCTATAAGGGTTTCGCCCGTGGCGGCATCAGTAACTTTACCGTGCAGGGTAACATTCTGTGCAAACGCAATATTTACAACAAACAAACACAATAAAACAAACCCTGAGATAGTAAAAATTCTCTTCATGAGGGTAAAAAATTAGGTTAATAAAAAATAATTGGTTTTGCTTGGTTCGAAGTTGTGGAGATAATACAATTTTAACAAGGAATGTGCCTCTACATTATTACACGCAACCGAAATTACTTTCTCAACTCAATCTCACTTAGTTTTTAACATACTGTAAATCAATAAATTAATTACCGGTTAGTGTAATATTTACGCTACAAAAACTTTTTAAAGTAAAAGCAAATATTTATGCGCTGTGAGAGGTAATGATGTAGTGTTAAAGCTCCATGAGAAACTCCACGAGATTCTTGTCATGTTCCAAATTGAGCTTTTTACGCAGCCTGTAGCGTCTTATCTCTACACCACGCAATGAAATGTTGAGCAAAGAAGCCATTTCCTTACTGTTCATATTCATACGCAGGTAGGCGCAAAGCTTAAGATCGTTAGGCACCAGGTCGGGGTGTTGTGTCTTGAGTTTTTTGAAGAAGCTCTCATGCGCCTCGTTAAAGCTGCTCTCAAATAAATTCCAGTCGCGCTCATCAGTCATGCCCTCGTCTATAACCTTCTGAATTTTACGCAGTTGGTCTTCGGGTAGTTTTTTGCCTGTGCTGTCTTTAATGTGCGAAAGCTCATCGCTTATTTTTTGCAGCAGCTCATTTTTGTAAACAATGTTCATTGCCGAATTGGCCAGCTCGCGGCTTTTGCCCGCCAGTTCAGACTGCAATTGCTCGTTTTTGATCTTTACTATCTGCTGTTCATTGGTGATGGCTTCCTGCTTCAGGAATTCTTCTTTCTCTTTTTGCAGTTTTTGATGGATATGCTCCTGGTGGCGCTTTAACTTCTGGCGATAGAAATACCGCACTACGTAATACGACAGGATAAGCAATAATAAATAAAAGAACATGGCAGGTTTACTGTAGTACCATGGCGGCAAAACCACAAATGTAAAGGTGGTTACAGGCGTTATGCTTTGGTCATTGATCTTGGCGCGGACTTTAAAATAATAGGTGCCCTGCCCAAGGTTGGTAAACTCTTTTTGCGATATGGGCGTCCAGTCCGACCATTGTTTGGAATAACCATCCAGGTAATACTGGTACCTCACCCTGGCCTGACGATACCATGGTAATGAAAAATAGATCCGCAGGTTATTTTGGGCAAAAGGTATTTCGATATCATCCCCGCCCCCATCGTCGCTCAATACCGAAACCCTGTCCGTTACGTTTTCAATCCTCCTTATCAATACCGGCGGGAGCGTGACGGTATAATTCTTGTTTCCCGGCTCATCATTATAGATCACAAAGCCATCGTCAACACTGATGAGGTATACGCGATTGTTTATTCGGTTGATATTTTCATAGTACTGCACCATTTGTCCGTTCAATACGGTAAAGCTGTTTGAATCTATACTGATGTTGCCGGGCACCGACAGATCAGCAAGCGAAACACGCCCATGGTTAATGAACCAGTACTTTTTACCATCGGCAGGGATGATCTTGTTTGATGACGAGAACGAGCCAAGCTTCCTGTTTAATTGCTGGTAGATGGAAAAGCGGTCGGATATATCATCGTAAACATAAAACCCTGAATCGGAGGAGAAAACGATTTTTCCATCAAGGCTGAACACATTAATATTATAACTGCCCGGCAAGCCCGAGGTCGCATCATAAAACTTTTTAGAAACCACGGTTTTCAAATCAGAACTAAGCTGCAGTTTATAAATGCCTTTATATGCATGGCTAACCCATATCTG
>Ga0206937_10195_pt1 | contig 12963 bp, 12 predicted proteins | sample Alteio_BWOrgHeat_11_FD_152923 | JGI IMG/M metagenome (GOLD analysis project Ga0206937, IMG submission 152923) | Enriched cells from forest soil in Barre Woods Harvard Forest LTER site, Petersham, Massachusetts, United States -... | ecosystem: Environmental > Terrestrial > Soil > Temperate forest >... | reverse complement strand
CTTATAGGGAGTACATCTATTTTGGTAGCGATTGTGGAATTTTTTACTGCGTCAACGCACGTGATGGTTCAGTGGTGTGGAAATTTAATGTTGTCACCAATGGGCACAAAAACATATGGTCGGCTCCAGCGATTCATGACGGCAAAATTTTTTTCGGAGGTTACGATGGGAATGTCTATTGTCTCGATGCGGCAACCGGTATCGAGGTATGGCGATTCATCGGTGCCGAGTGGGTCGGATCTTCACCTGCCTTAGCGCCTGATCTGGGGCTTCTTTTTATCGGATTGGAGTTTGCCATCGAAGGGAAGCGCGGCAGCATCGTTGCCCTCGATCTTGGTGACGGCCGGAAGATCTGGGAGCATCCAACCAAGCGCTACACGCATGCGTCGCCAGCTTATTGGCCCGAAAGGCGCCTCGTTGCGTGCGGCAGTAATGACAACGAAATGTTTCTGTTCGATGCTGAAAGCGGCGCATTACGCTGGCGATTCGAGACCAAGGGAGAGGGGGAGAAGGGTTCCATCCGCCATGCCCCGGCGTTCGACGTAAAGCGTGGATATGTCGTTACAGGATGTGCTGATGGATATATCTATATCATCGACGTGGAAACGGGCGAAGAGGTTTGGTCAGTTCGCACCGATAACACCATTTATACGGTTCCTTTAGTCGTAGAGGAGATGTGCTATGTCGGATCTACCGACAAGTATTTGTACGTTCTCGATCTTGAGAAGCGAAGCGTAAAGAAAAAAATCTTCGCCGCCTCCAAGATTTTCGGACCACCGAGATTGCTGGAAGGGAAAATCTATTTTGGTGCCTGTAATGGCATCGTCTATCAAATAGATCCTGCGACGACAAATGTAACCGGCACGCATCAGTTGCCCGACGCCGTTACCAATGCGCTTACTTACAGTGCAGAGACAGGATTATTTTATGCGCTTACCTACGTGAATCAGCTTTACGCTCTTTCCCGCATTCCTCAGAACAATTAAGAGAAAAATGGCCGCCATTCAAAACAAGATCACGCAAGAGAATCCTCCTGGAGTATCGGAGCCTCATGGCGATACGGGCCTTGCTTGTTTGCTCACCATGGCAAGCTTGCATGGGATTGCTGTGGATGAAGCAAAGCTGAGACACGAATTCGCGCAGAGCGGTGAATTTGATATCCAAGCTATGCTGTTAGCAGCCCGGAGCCTGAAATTGACTGCGAAGCGAGTGCAGCAAGATATAAGTCGTCTTGATCGCGCACCACTACCGGCCATTGCACAGGATAACGAGGGGCGATTTTTCATCGCTGCGAAATATGAATGTGAAAAGGCGGCTGAAAATAAAGATGGGAGACGTATTCTCATTCAACGCCCAGGTGAACCGCCTCAAGTCCTCAGTCTTTTCACCTTTCACGTATTGTGGACGGGCGAACTCATCTTCTTCACCAGCAAAGCCAGCTTTGCGGGAGAGGTTGCCAAATTCGATTTCACCTGGTTTATCCCAGCAGTAATCAAATATCGTAAATTGTTGGGTGAAGTGCTGCTCATTTCCTTGGTTTTGCAAATCATCGGCCTTGTAACACCGATGTTCTTTCAGGTTGTGATGGATAAGGTACTCGTCAACCATGCATTGAAGACGTTGAACGTGATTGCAATCGGATTAATCTGCGCGACCTTGTTTGAAGCCATCCTTACCGGTATTCGCACCTACGTTTTTTCCCAAACCAGCAGTAAGATTGATGTCGAGCTCGGTGCGCGCCTATTCAGGCATTTATTGAATCTGCCGATTGCATATTTTCAGTCGCGTAAGGTGGGTGATTCCGTTGCCCGCATTCGGGAGTTGGAGAATATACGTTCCTTCCTCACCGGCAACGCCATGACGCTGGCACTCGACTTGATGTTTTCTTTTGTCTATCTGGCGGTGATGCTGTGGTACAGCACAGTATTAACGATAATCGTCATTATTTCCATACCGGTCTATATTGCACTTTCTGTCCTATTTACACCGGTTCTTCGCGCGCGACTGAACGAAAAATTCAACCGAGGCGCAGAGAATCAATCCTTCTTGGTCGAAACGATCAGCGGTATCGACACGGTCAAGGCAATGGCAGTGGAACCACGCTGGCAACAAAAATGGGAAAAGCAATTGGCCGGTTACGTGTCGGCAGGGCTTTCCGCCAATAACGTAGGAATGGTTGCCAGTGGCGGCGTCAGGCTGGTAAGCAAATTGGTTACGGCAACCATTATGTGGGTGGGCGCATCTCTGTCCATCGACGGCAAAATTACAGTGGGCGAGTTAGTTGCCTTCAATATGCTGGCGGGCCAGGTATCTTCCCCAATTTTGCGATTGGCTCAACTTTGGAACGACTTCCAGCAGATCGGTATTTCGATGAGTCGCCTGGGCGATATTCTCAACACACGTACGGAAATTTCAGGTCAAAAAACATCTATCCCACGTCTGGCTGGTGCAATTGAGTTCGATCAAGTCTCGTTCCGTTACCGTCCTGAAACGCCGGACGTCATTCGCACCTTGAGTCTGAGCATCGCTTCCGGCGAAGTGATTGGAATCGTCGGCCGCTCTGGTTCCGGTAAGAGCACGTTGACAAAGCTGGTGCAGCGCTTGTACGTGCCCGATAGAGGACGTGTATTGGTCGATGGACAAGATATTGCGATTATCGATACAACATCGTTACGGCATCAGATCGGCGTGGTGTTACAGGAGAATATGCTTTTTGCGCGCAGCATTCGCGATAACATTGCACTCAGCAATCCGTCGCTGCCAATAGAGAGCATCGTCGAAGCCGCCAAACTCGCAGGCGCCCACGAATTTATTTGTGCTCTGCCCGAGGGGTACGACACATTGGTGGGTGAACATGGGACAGGGCTATCAGGCGGTCAACGTCAACGCATCGCGATTGCCCGGGCACTAATTACCAATCCGCGCATCTTGATATTCGACGAAGCAACCAGCGCGTTAGACTACGAATCGGAGAAAATCATACAGGACAATATGCGCGCAATTTCCCAGGGGCGCACGGTACTGATCATTGCTCATCGCCTCTCCGCCGTGCGAGATGCCGATCGCATCATTGTCATGGAGCGCGGCCAGATTGACGAAGTAGGAAGCCATGCAGAGTTGCTACGCAATGAGCAAGGCATCTACTCTCATCTTTATCGTCTACAACTGGGCAATCAAGCGATTGTCGAGCCGAAAAATCGACCGCAAGCATATTACGCAGCCAATGGAGTTGCAGCATGAGTATGCGACATCGTTTCGCGGCGTATCGCGAATTGTTGAATCACTATGGCACGGTTTTTTCCCATTTTTGGCGACTGAGAAAATCGATGAGCGACGGCCTCTTCAATGAGGCCGAAGCCGATTTCATGTCGCCGGCGCTTTCATTGCAGGAAAAGCCGATATCGTCCACAGCGCGTTTGACTGCACGTCTTCTTATCGCCCTGGTAGCGGTGGCCTTGCTGTGGTCGATGCTGGGTCACATTGATATTGTCGTCAACGCCAGGGGAAAAATTATTCCCAGCGGGCGTATTAAGACAATTGCCTCGGTCGATACGGCAAGCGTTCGTTCGCTTCACGTTGTCGAAGGCCAGCATGTCAAAGCAGGGGATGTCCTAGTCGAACTTGATGCGCGCGAAACGATTGCCGACCGCGACAAGGCACTGGGCGACCAAGGCGATGCCGTGTTGGAGGTCGCGCGGTCAAAGGCATTGATCGCGGCCATTCAAGGTGGCGGAACACCGCAACTCCTCAAGCTTGACGTTTTGCAAAATGAAGCGAATGTCAAAATCCTTCCCGCAAAATGGCAGGCAGAACAATTGCATGTCGAAAGTCTTTACGGAGATTATGGCGCCAAACTCAAACGTATTGAAGGGGATATCGTGCGCTATAGTGAGGCGCTACCCCTGGCCACGCAGCGTGCTGACGATTATCGATCGCTATTACAGGATCATGATGTAGCGCGTCATGCGTGGCTGGAAAAGGAACAAGCTCGTATTGATTTGGTCGGGCAATTGGCGGATGCCAGAAACCAGCGCGCGGCCTTGATCACCGAAACAAAGCGCATGGCCTATGATCAGTTGACCGAAGGCAGCAGAATTGCTGCGGCAGCGCAGCAAGATGCTGTGCGCGCCGACTCGCATAGCAAACTTCTCCAACTTACTTCCCCTGTTGATGGAACGGTGCAGCAATTGACGGTACACACGATAGGCGGTGTCGTGTCGGCCGCACAGCCGTTGATGCAAATTGTTCCTGCTGAATCAACAGTTGAAGTCGAGGCATTCATAGATAGCAAAGACATCGGATTTGTCAGAGAAGGGCAAAATGCAGAAGTAAAAGTCGATGCCTTTGAATACGTAAAGTACGGGACCATATCATCCAAAGTGACGCACATTTCCCCTGATGCGGTTCAGGACGACAAAGATGAAAAGAAAGGCCTGTTATATACAATTAAGGTCATGCTAAGCAAATCGACATTGGTAGTTGACGACAAGTCCATGTCGCTTTCTCCGGGCATGTCGGTCAATGTTGATGTGAAGACAGGGGATCGACGCATTATTGAATATATCCTTTCTCCACTGATGGAGCATCAGCGTGAGGCTTTGCATGAACGTTAAAATTTGGAAAAAACTATCTCATGCAACGACTGCCTTGATCAGTATCGTCGCGATTCCTGTACTTTTATTTTCATCACCGCTTTGGGCGCGTGACATCGATGAACTGCTAACAACTCCGTTTGTCGACCCTTTGCATACACGACCTGACGTGCTGGATAAAGGAGTCGTGCTTCCGGGTGATACGGCTCCTTGGCAGTGTAAAACTTCAAGAGATTTTTCGACCCCGTTGTCATTGAATGAAGCCGTTGATTTGGCACTATGCAATAACGCTCAAGTCAAGATGGCTTGGGCGACGATAAAAGTGCAGGCGGCAGCGGTCGGCACTGCGGACGCTGCTTACCTTCCCATCATTTCAGCCACTGTCAGTCGGTTGCGAACCCAGACCTCCTACCCAGATAGCGGAATTGCATCAAGTGAAGTCACAGGCAACACAGTGTATGGGAGTTTTAATTGGAGATTATTCGATTTCGGCACGCGAGCGGCGAATCGTCAATCGGCTAATAGCGCGTTGACGGCCGCTTTGGCCGATCATGATGCGAGTTTGCAAAAAACATTGGCACAAACGATCCAAGCTTACTTTGACGTGCAAAGTACGCATGCGATTTTATTGGCCAAAGAACAAGGGGAGGCAATTGCCAGTGAAACGCTGGAAAGCGCAAGGCGGCGTGAAGCCAAAGGTATAGTAGCCAGAAGTGATACGCTGCAGGCTAATACAGCTTTAGCCAAAGCGAGCCTGGACAAGAATCGTGCAATGGGGGACTACCAAAAAAGTATGTCGATTTTAATTTACGCGTTGGGTTTGCCTGCCGGTACGCACATAGTTTTAGCCGAAGAAACGGATGACGGCGCGAAGAGCGGAAAAATTGAGAAATTCGCTGCGACGCAAACGGAAGATCTTGATATGTGGTTGCGAAATGCGGAACAATTTCATCCTGCAATTCAGTCTGCTCGCGCGCAATGGGAAGCTGCGCAGAGCAATATTGCGTCGGCAAGAGCAAGCGGATTGCCGACAGTCGACTTTACCGCGAATAACTACCAGAACGGTTATCCTGGACAGGGCTTGCAATCCATGGGGTCACACATAAATAGCATCGGAATTTCGGTGAGTATACCAATTTTTGATGGTTTTTCGACGACCTACAAGATTAGAAACGCGCAAGCGCAGGCCGAGCAGCATCAAGCACAATTGGAAGATGTGGAGCGCAACGTGTTGATGGAGGTCGTCAAGGCTCATGCCGATGCGGTGTCTTCACTGAAAAACCTGCAATCCTCTGAGGATTTGCTCGATGCCGCGCAGGAAGCCCTGGCCACTTCCCAGCGCAAATACAATAAAGGTGCGGCCGATATTCTGGAAATTTTAGGTACTCAAGGTTCTTTGGCTGATGCAAAACAGGAGCGCATTCGATGCATAGCCGAATGGCGATCTGCGCGTTTGCGACTATTGGCAAACGTCGGAACGCTGGGGATGTCCTCGATCCAATAAGCATTGTTTTGACAAACTGAGGAAGCAATGTCCTACTGATTATGAGTACGTTCGAAATACAATTTAGATGCTCAACATGAAAGATCGATTGAATCTCTCTCAACTATTTTGAGAAATTTGCAAGTAAATCTCATTTCTTCTGAGACGTGTGTAGAATACATTCTCAAAATAAATGCATAAGTGGTTGATTTTTGTGGGACGAAGATTCAACTATTTTGAGACCCTACATGTCGGGTGACACGCGAGGTTGGCCTTTTTTCTTGGAAATGACTCGTCCGGAAATCGGTTGACGCTTTTCCGCCGATTGGAAAGTCAGTCAAATGGAAGCGTGAGCCAAACGGACCGTCCCAAAGCCAGGCGGTAAGTGTTCCGTTCCCATTTGATGCGTTGTCCGCTGTGATTCACGGCTACGTTTTCTGCGTGTCCGCCGAAAATTTTTTGGCAAGACCAGAAGCTCGCCATGTGAGGGAACTAGTTTGCCGGATAATGGCGTGGGGGTTATGGTCTCAATATCTGTGCTGTCGACGACTTGAGCCATATCATTGAGAGTCGTGATGTAAAAATTGGAATTATTTGAGAACATTCACATACTCGAGATAGCTTTATTCGTGCCTATCCTCCTCCTTATCCCCCGCAACATCCGCGTGAAAATACTAGCATTTTCAACTGCCTTGCCTCACTCTCCACTATACTCGTTCAAATTCCATCGTCATACGATGTAATTTTCACGTTCCGGCGGCGAAAATATATTCGATTCCCTCCGAGGGTGAATCAATTGCGAACAACGACAATATTGTGGCACACAGATAGTAAGAACTCGTCCTGACAATTGATCAATATCCCACCCATCCCATATTTATGGGATGTCTTAAAGACCAAGATTCGTCGACAATGAATGGTTTTATCCATAAAACGTGACAACCGTAATCTAATTTTATCAAGTCACTGCGTTTGGAGGATAAGAATGGCTATCACTGTAATTATTCCGGTCATCGAGCAACTGAAATTCAAATTCGCAAAGGTCAAATCATATTTGTCGTGTGTCGAAGGCCTTCTTGGTATTCTCATTCAACTCGAAACATCATGTGACTCACCTACCGACATATTGAAGCCATTATAAACACAGCGAATTGGAAGGTGCTCAAATTGAATAACCGAAATTCTCGCTTTATACGGCACACGGCTGAAACGTGGCGAATCGGTGATTTACTTAAATGGTGCATCGCATATGTGCCAACGCTAATAGTAGTTGTCGGCTATTTATTGGAGTCTTCGCGGCGCCATTTTATGGGAATTGGGGACGACGAATTTATATTTAATTCTAGCGTTACGTCCGGTTTACTTCTCGGCCAGGCAGTGCTCCAGGATCTCGTGCAATTCATTGAGTGTTGGTCATGGTTGTTCATTTCCACAGCTATCGCAGGTGTCGTCGGGACGTATTATGTGCACAAAAATGGCATACAGATCTCGCGTCTTTCTTCTTTAACATTTGCGATCCGTCTCACACACATAGTCAAAATTCCTCTTTTTGCTTCAATGTTGATTCTCGTGCTATCGACATGGAAAATGTGGACCTTTGACTGGCCTGCCTTATCACTTGCAAATATTATTGAGACGACGCCGGCGCAGGTTAAGGCGAATCCAGTTTGGACACTTCTCGTTTGCAGCACGGTCAGATACGGTGAGGGAGGTAGTTCCGCAAAGACCGAGTCAGGTTCACAAATGCCGGTTGCAAACAAGCCAAATGGGGGCCCGAACGGAACGGATCCCACTAAGGGAGTATTCTGCGACAAGAACACGCATTTAAACGTATATAAAAATAACCTGAAGATCATTCTTCAGGATGTCGCAGTAGCATCAATTTTTACAATTCTGGTTGGTTTTTTTGTTATTGCCAATGCGAAGACAAATTCTAGGATTGATAGGCTCTGCCGCTATCTCGCGTATTGGTTAGGATTTTGGACGCTGCTCTCCCTCCCATTGGCATACGGGCGAATTGTATTTCCTCCTGCTCCTTCGCATGTTCGCATTTTCGCCAGAACACATTTGGCGGAACTATATTATGAATTCACACCGAATAGCAACGGGAAGTCTGCCGTTGCGGCAACGCCTTCTGCAGAAAATACCGACGGCGAAGCTGACTCGTTTGAAGCATATGTCGTGTCGAAAACCGACACTGTAATGACCATATTAATGAAATCAAGAATTTCAGACTGCGATATTCCAGTGGACAACCCGATTGGGAGCTCTGTCAAGAATGTGAAACGTGGATCAAAAAATAATTCGAAGGAAAATGATGCGTCTGGGAGAGCCCTTACGACGCCTCGCTACGAATGGCGTCAATTTGAATTGTCGAGAGATGAAATTATACTTGTGCAACCAATCCAAAGTACAACAACATTTTTGGAAACGTATTTACGAACTCCAGTTTCTTGTCCAATCCCCGGCACCGATCGTCCACTGTCACTGTGATTTATGTCAATGTCGTTTCAGGAGAAACGTAAAATGAACTCTAATTTGTCAATTTTCAATTATCGGTTCGCCGCAATCATTGTGGCAATGATTGTTTCTGTGCACGGAAATTGCCAGACACATCCCGCAAGTGAAAGCGTACATAAAGTAACTGTCTATAATTTCCTGGATATTACAAATGATTCAAGCATCAATCTGCCAATCGGAGATTCGACACCGGTTGAAGTTGCGTTAACGAATAATGCGATAAAAGGTTATTCTAAAAAGAATTTTACGGTTCGTGCATTTCGAGGAAGAAAGGAAGATTTAATATATAGGCCAAGCTGGCAGGATAAAGATTGCTACATTTATTGGTCGGAATTGCAAACGACAAGAATCGAACCAGGTAGTCCTGATCTTGTAATTTTGGTTGTCAACCAATTTTGGTTGCATACGAGCCACGACCAAGTCAGTGATGAAGATTGGTTTCTAGTCCTTGAAGAAGGCGCGAGCAAAGACAATTTTGTGAAAATTCGAAGTGATGCGGTTAAAAAGTATTTTCAACGAGGCCTTCAATTGACGATTACAGCTGGGCCAACGTTGGGTCCAGACTACGCAAAACAAGTTTTATCCTGGTATAAAAAACAAACTTCCACGAATAATCAAGCAGTAACTGTTAAATGCTCGGACGGACCGACTCGAATTTTGGCTGAAAACGATGAGAAAATCTTTGATGCGGAACCTTTAACACTCGCGTACGCTGATTGCGCGAACCAGGAAATTCTGGCACTTCCATAAGAATTTTTACGATTGTTTTTTCGGAATTTTGAAACCGAGATAGGTGCCAGCACATATGCCCATCATCCCAATGTGGTGCCATCGAAATTTGCTGGTAACAAGCCAGAAAAGTCTATGTCGTTTTCAAGCCGATTGATCGTGACCGCAACATGCCGTTGCTGCTGGCATTTGTGCTGATCGGCTTTTTCATTTGGCTGGCCGAAAACATCAGTACCTTCTTTGGCATTTGGAAATACCCGAATCAAATCGGTGCTTGGGCTACCGTGCATGTCGGGAAATGGAGCTCTTGGTCGCTATTGGTTATTATGACCTTTACCATCGTCGCCAATTTGAAGCACATTAAGCATCGAATTCATATTCCAGCGTAAGACTGGGCGCATAGAAGCCGCCTGTATATATTCCACAAACGAAGCGAAGTTGAGAAAGCGCCGAAAGCCATCGCTACAGCGGTGTGCAACTGTAGGCCGCTCCAGTTCCCGACTTGGTACTGACCATTAACAATGAACCGAATTTGTCCAGTACCAACATTAGTGATCGGCCGTCAAGCATCTCCACGAGGTAGTTCAAATCCCCGACAGCGGCGAGGGGGCCGACCAGTACCGCTTCAGATTTCAGCCCAGTCGTAAATGAATAGGTTTCACCCCCAAGGATGGCCCCACCGTTAAGCACTTGGTAACGAACTGTCTCAACCTTGTTGCCATTTACAACGCAATTCAAGTCACGCGCTGGTGCCGTCAGATACTTCTCGATTGGAGAAAAAATGCTCTTTGTTCCGAGTTTGGCGGTATCAGCGGAGTGCGTGCAAACCACAGAAGACGAGCCACTGTAGGTCTGCACGTCACCCGACACCGAATCGCCGTTTTGACCCTTAAGGAATAAACCGAATGTGTCGGACTCGATTGTCGTCCCGCCAAACGAGAAGGATGGGATTGCGTTGCTTGCAAACTGCTTAGAAAAATTCAAACCCACATCCTTACCCAGCAAATTTCCGCTCACGCCAGTTGAGGTGACCGTTCCATCCGCTTTCACCAATACAGTGGCAACGAGCGGCTCTATCGAAGGTGGTTTGGAGCATTCCCCTGAGTAGGAGCCGACAATCAGAGGGATAAGGTCTGCTCGATAGTTAATTTCAGCCGTTGGTGCTGGCGCCGATGCTGGCGTTGCGCCATTCGATGAGCTGTTCCCACGGTTGCAAGCGGCCAATATGGCGCATAAAAGTAATGTGAGGATGATTTTTTTCTTCATATCTTTACCTGGTTATTCATCGTGTTGAAACTTACTTGACCGCTGTGAATTTTCGGCGACAACTCTCGAAAATTTTGTCGTCCGAGACCACACGGCCGCCGCGCACAGTTTTCGATTGTACCTGACCGGCACATTCCCGGTTTCGCGTCACGCATTTTTATTCAAGATAGACGCATCTGTGTGGAGCGGATTGGCGACTTGAAAGTACCGATGAAGCATACACGATAAGTTGATGGGTTCGGCACGATCAACATTACCATATAGACTTCTTGATTCCACCGGTCGACGCACTTTGAGGCATGTTAAGATAAGACCTTGAATTTGACGTCTCGCAAGCGCAATTATTTTGACACCCAACGTAAGTCGGAAAAAATATGGCAGATATTCAATTCAAAGACGATGCGCCCGAAATCATCCGCGTCAAGGCGAGGACTTGCAGGTTAGATAAATCACAGAAATGAATAAGCATGGATTCTGGATTGCAATGGCCATCGGCCTTCTTGCGGCCTTCCTTCTATGGACCGGCCGTGACGATGCACTCAATGGCGCCAACGCATCGTCGAATCGCAATGGTGATGATGCAAGCAATCGTCTAGGCAATGGCACGAATCGCTCGGCGGCACGGGCACTTGATGCCGGCCCGAGTGGAGCAAGGAGCGTAACTCCGTCACCATCGTTTCCGGCCAGCTACGAGTCCGCTCACGATCTGTATGATTTCTACATGAAGGCAAAGGGTTCGAGCAATCCGGCCATCGTCTATCAGGCTTACCGTGCTTATATCGAATGCCAGTCGCTAGGCTCCAATGCCGACCGCTTTCGCAATGCGTTCAGTGGCGGCGATAGTGCAGGCTTACAAGGTACTCTCACCTCTCAACGCTGGTCTGCCAATGACGAACTCTTGAAGCGATGCAACGGCTTTGAACGCTTGGGTGAGCGTGGCCTGGATGAGGCCGGTAAGTCGCTGCGTGAGCGGATGTCCGCTTTGGGTTCGGTGGAAGCGCAACTCGATGTCAGCGATACTGCCACGTCCCTTGACGATGCCACCTTGCAAAAGTTGTTGCAGGCACATACCAGCAGCGCATTCGACCGCGCGATTCCGACACTGGCTGAATCAATGCGTAACACGATGGGTGTGTCGGCCGAATCAGAACAAGCCGCGCATATCGAAATCGCACTCAACCTTGCCTCTTGTGACTTGGGCGGTAATTGCTTGAATACCTCTTATCGCTCGCTCGTGCAGTGCGCCTACTACGACGCGTGTGACAAGCCGCTGGGTTACGACTGGCAAGCAGGGTTGTCCAGTGACCAAATTGCCTGGATTAATCAACTCAAGGAAAGAATCGTCAAAGGCGCGCAGGACGGAACTCTCGGAACGAGTGCATTCAAATAGTTCTCGAAGCCGAACTATGGCGGATCAAATCATCATGGAGAAGCGCATTGCTCCCCCATGATGTGTCACCAGAGGTACTGCTCCGCCTTAGTGGGCGGCGCAGTAAGTCTTCCAGTTACCGGCGATGCCTTGTTGCGCTTGCTTCAGCGTCAAGGTTCCGCCGCAAACCAATGTCTTCAGGCGATTTTCGCAAGCATCCTTGGTTCCGTAGTTTGGCTCAGGCCACAGATTCTTCTCATCAGTGGGATTGCCTCCCAATTCCAAAGAGATAAGATGGTCTTCCTCACAAGCCTGGCCGACCGCGCAGTTACCTTTGTAATAGGTCGCCAATTGTTTTATCTTCAGTGCGGTGGTGTAGGACGAAGGTGGGCGCACCGTCCCTGTATAACCCGCAACACAAATAGTTTTTTGAATATTCGCCTGCGTCACTGCCGGGCTGGTACTACCTGGTGTGTACAAAGGATTGGGCAAGTCGTGATCGACGGTTGCCGCCATCACCATGCTCGCAGTAGTGACCAAGGCAAAACCTAATAACCATGTCTTCATTGTTTTTCTCCGTAAGTGGTATTTTTGGGATTTATTAGAATGATGAAACTTGCGAATGAGAAACCATGTTGCACTGCGCCTGCAAAAAAGCCTTGATTCGAGCGGGCAGCATAGTCTACGGCGACAGATTGCCAGGCGATAGCTGACAGATCATGCAGGCGTTGCAATTGAAAGACATCTAGTTTGTTGCCATCAACACATGTCTTGAACAAATACCTATCGAGGTACGATTGAAGGCGGAACCGCCAAGATTGCAAAAAACAGTAGTCACTGTCCCTCTTTATTGCCCCGACGGCCGCTTACCAAGCGATATTGCATAGGCCGGTCGAAACAACAGTATGGGGTCGTTGGTCGGCGCGATCGACTCGCCAATGCGAAAGATGTTTTGCAACGGTTAGTCAGAGCGATCTATCAAGTAAAATTGCCCATCTTTACGT
>Ga0206937_10278_pt1 | contig 12969 bp, 8 predicted proteins | sample Alteio_BWOrgHeat_11_FD_152923 | JGI IMG/M metagenome (GOLD analysis project Ga0206937, IMG submission 152923) | Enriched cells from forest soil in Barre Woods Harvard Forest LTER site, Petersham, Massachusetts, United States -... | ecosystem: Environmental > Terrestrial > Soil > Temperate forest >... | reverse complement strand
TGAGGCGAAACTGTGCGGTGACAGGTGTCACTTTGGGACGTGACACGTGTGCGGGTTCAATGGGTTGTGGAACACAAAGGGAAGTAAGGCCCTAAGTTGAGGAGAAAAGGGCAGAACCGCGATGCGGCGCTGCCATTCTGAGGGTAATTTCTGCTTGTGTTACTTTCCGGATCCGACCAGTTTTACTTCGGCCACCAAGGCTTTGCCATTGAGAGCGATGGAGAGTTTCCCTGTCACGTTCCCTTGCTGCGTTGGCGTGAAGCTGACGTTGATCGTGCAACTCGCTCCCGGTGCCACGGAGGCTCCGCAGTTGCTGGTTTGGGTGTAGACGCTGGGACTAGTGAGAATCTGCTGGATGGTCAGTGCTTTGTTCGCGGCATTCGCTAAAACAACGGGAACCGTACCCGTCTGGCCGACTGTGACTCCACCGAAGTTAGCCAGGATTGGGTAGATCAGTACTGGAGTCACCGATCCGACTCCTGAGAGTGCTACGGTTTGAGGCGAATTGGTAGCGTTGTCATTAACGGACAAAGTCGCCGTCTCTGCCGATGGCATGCTGGGGTCGAAGACCACACGGACGACGCAGCTCTTATTGGGAGCAAGACTCGTGCCGCAGTTATTGGTCTGTTGGAAATCCCCGCTATTAATCGTGATGCTCGAGATTGTCAGCGCAACGCCGCCGCCGTTCGTCAGCGTGAATTTCTGCGGACGGCTCTTGCTGCCAATCTCGTGATATCCAAACGAGAGGCTACTGGTTGAAACGGTTGCTGTGGGGCTGCTCGGATACCACTGCAGGGACGTATTGCTCTGGAGTATCGCTTGATCGTAGCTGTACTGAGTTCCCATGCTTGACGATACCTGCACTCCCGAAGTCGCGGCCGCGCCGTTGTCGTAGTTGGAATAGGGCCCTCCAAATATCGTGTCGGCGTAGTTGAACAAGATCTCGCTGCTGCCTTCGAAAAATACAACTTCGAAGGTCACCGTTCCTGAGGTCTCGCAACAGGCGCCCACGTTCCGCCACTCCACGACTAACTCACGATTGGGTTCAGTCCCTAGCACATCCCAGAAAACATTGTGGTCGGTGCCCGTACCAAACGGATAAAGTGACATCCAGAACGGTGCGACTAGTGTGCTTGCGTAAGGGGTCGGGATCGGCGAATTGTATTCGTTCCACCAGCCGTTGAAGGAAATCATGCCGCTTGAGGCGACCGTGAGGGTGCTGTAACTGCCCCCGCCAAACTGAATGGGAAATGGCGAGGAGATTTGCGCCGCCTGATAATAGTTGAGGTTCAAGTTTGTTCCAGTGATGGTTTTGTAAGTGGGCTTCACGGATTTCGCCGCATAGTTGATCGTCTGATACACCACAAACGGCAGGGTATTTGATACCCCGCCGCCCGGCGCCGGTGTGAAGACTGAAATCTGGTAGGTGCCGGGGGTGATCAGATCAGCTGCCGGAATGGTGAAGTTGATCTGCGTATTGCCGTAGGAGTACGAGTAGCCGAGTGAGACGCCATTCCATAGCACCTGTGAACCGGAAACGAATCCGGATCCGGTGGCTGTCATCTGCGTGTCGCTGGACCCTGAGGCCACGGAAGTTTGAGATAGAGAAGACAGTGTGGGCACGGGAGCCTGGCCTGTGCCCGTCACGCTCAATACCGTGTTGAAGTAGGCGCTGTCAGTGTAAATGTACACATTGCCGTTTTCGGTTCCTTGATAGCTAGGGGTGTAGGTGACCGTTACTGTGCAACTGGTGCCCACAGCAAGGCTTGCCGGACAGTTGTTGGTCTGGGGGAAATCTCCGTAAGAGGAAATACTGGTAATGCCAAGCGGCCCTGTTCCGGTGTTTGTAAGCGTCGTGGACTGGGGCGAACTGCCTTGTCCGATCAGAGTCGTCGGGAAGGTGAGAGAGGTTGGGTTAAGAGTGGGCATACCGGCGCTGACGCTGCTGCCACTGATCGTCAAGACCTGCGGATTTTGCGGCGCATTGTCGTTGAAGGTAATTGTTCCTGACTCATTGCCGACAATCGTGGGCGTGAAAGTTACCGTGAGCGTACAGGAGGCTCCAACGGCCAGCATTGCAGGGCAATTGTTGCTTTCTACAAAATCGCCCGGGCCGCTGTATACGATGCTCGCGATGGAGAGCGGTGCCTGACCTGTGTTTGTAATCGTTCCGGTGTTCGTGCTGGAGGTGTAGATAACCTGGCCATAGAAATAGAAGCAGCAGGGAAGTTGAATCTGAGGCGCCAAGCCGGTGCCGACCAAGGTCACCGACAATGGATTGGTCGTTGCGCTTGTAAACACGCCGAGTCCGTTTTCGCTCGTACCGCCCAGTACAGGAGAGAATGTCACGTTGATCTGACAGTTTGCCCCAGAGGCGAGACTCGTTCCACAGTTGTTCGTCTGGGAGTATCCGGCCCCGGTTGCGATCAGATTCATCTGTACGGCGCTTTTCCCATTGTTGCTCAAAGTCACCGTCTGGGGTGGACTGGATGTTCCAACATCCTGGGATCCGAAATGCAAAGTGTGGGCAGAAAGGGTAACAGTAGTAGAAGGGTTGTATTCATCCGCGCCGATGTCCATCGTTCCACCAACGGTGCGCGGGTCCCCGTCGAAGTCGGTGGCGGGTTCGTTCGGGGCTGAGTTGCTTCCGGCATTCTCAGCGGGCGATCCCGATTGAATGTGGTAATCGGCGCTCAGAAGATCAGCGAATAAAGGATCGACCGAAAGGTTGCCGTTTGTTCCAGTTTGATCGGGGCAGGTGCTCGTGTACGCGCTTCCGTACGCGGAATAGATGTCATTGTTCGTGAATGCAGATGCGGCCGCGCTGTAGGTGCAGTCCATGGCGGGAGAACTGCCCGTCGCGACAAGCAAATTGTTCTGCAGCGTGATGAAGCTGTTGATGGGGTTGGCGCTGAGTTCACTCCCGCCTCCACCGCAACATTGCGACGTGTTGTTAGCAATGGTGTTGCTGACGACGGTGAGCGGACCTGTAGCCGCCGCCCAAACGAACCCCGTGCTCTTGTTTCCGATGATTACGTTTTGGCTGAAGGCCCCGTTGCCAGAGAAGGGATAGTAGTAAATTCCGATCGAACCGTTCTCGAGGATGGAATTTTGCTGTACAACTTCCGTTCCCTCCGAACCGTAGAGGCTAACCGCAGTTCCGTTGACCCCGACAATCACATTGCCCACGATTTGAAGTCCAGTGTCAAAGTCCGAATTGATTCCTCCGTAGGTGTTGGTGATGAGATTCCCTTGTAATAAGCCACCGCCCGAAATCGCATAAATCCCCGAGGGCCCATAGCTCGAACTGGTACTGGTGACCACATTTCCAGAAATCGTAGGACTTGCTCCGGAGATGTAAACGACCCCTTGATTTCCGTTCTGGAGTGTGAACCCGCTGATCACCGAAGAGAGTTTTTCATTGGAAGAGAAGAGGACTGCGGGACTGTTACCTTTCGATCCGTCAATGACGGTCGCTGCGGGGCCGCTGGCACTCGTTACAGTAATGGCTTTCCCATTGAAGTTAATGTTCTCGTAGTAGGTCCCGGCGGAGACGAGCACGGTGTCGCCGCTTACGGCCGCATTGATACCCGCTTGGATAGTTGGCTGATCGGAGGGCACATGAATCGTTTTGCCCATTGCCGACAAAGAGAGCAGAAAGAAAACGGTAACAAACCAGACGAAGGAAATGGCGCGGCGCGGCATAATCGTGCCTCCTTGGAGGAGTCTAAAATTCGTGAACGCTGTCGAATGGTGCGACGATTCGAGGGAGCCAGAGCGAAACAGAAGACGGATCGAGACGTCTTCAGTCGATGCGATGAATCAGCACGACACCTTCTACGCTACAAATATGAGGAGTGTCAAGATATTTCGCCAGCTGTCATAGTTTGAAGCAGAGGGGAGTTACTAATAAGCAGGAGCAGAGACGATAAGTAAAGTTTCCAACAACAGACCGCGGGTGCCAGGGAGTTACAGCTGAAGGACTCGCACCTTAAGGCGGCCGTCGCTGCAATAAAGCGTTGGGAAAGTGTTGCTCGTTGCTCGGGTCCGGAAAGCTTTAGCGCAGCAGCCACGCCGAGCCCGCGACCAGAACTCCCACGACGGCTATGAATATCCCCATGTGCCAGTAAATCCTGCGCCCTGATAGTAGCGTGATCGAGGTGATTACGAGAGCGACTTCCAGGAAGACTTCTCCGAGGTCGAAACGATCGGCTTTGCGGCGCGTCAGGTCTCCCTCCTGGCGAGTTAGCTTGCCTTCATTTTCCATTTCGCGCGCCTTCGCATCGAGTTCCTTCTGTTCGTCCTTGTAGCGATCTGCTTCGGCTCGGTATTTCTCCTTCAGCTTCGCGGCGGCTTCCGCATCTTTGGTGGCAACGATCGTTGTTAGATCGGCAAACAACTCGTCGTTGTGGCGGCGCATATTTTTGGCCTGGTAATAGGCCCACTGGTCGGTAACTTTGTTCTGCAGGAGGACTTCTTCATTTTTCAGGAGGATTTCTTCGGTGTGGGTGCGATGACCCATCAACGACACTGTTGCAACCAGCACTGCCAGGACTGCCATGGTGATGCTGACGGGCGCGAGATCTGGATGTTCGCGGGCGTGTTCAGCGTGCTCTTGCAACTCGTTGAGTTCTTCACTCATTTTGTCCGGCTCCTCTTAGATGGTCACGCGAATCTCGGCGCGAAATATCAGACTTGAAAATTACACTAGCAAGGGGCGAAAACCACTGGGTGATTTTAAATGCAATTCTTCAATCTGACCTGTGCAGGCCTGATCTTTTTTGTGCCCTGGCGGGTGCCGACCGGTGATTACCCCCTTTTTTAATTCAGGCTCAACTTTCAACGGTCCTTAATAATGTCCTTCTCCGAGTTCCACTTTCCCCCGGAACTTGCGGTAGACGAAGACGAAATATCCGAGTGCAAGAACGGCGCCAAGTGTCCACCATACGATTCCGACGGTCAGGCCATGCGCTCCCGCGCTCGTGTTCTGAATGGTCAGATCATATTGGTGATCGCGGGCGGGCAGCACGACGGGGTAGAGCGCAAAGGCAGCGCCCACCAGCATGCCGGTGATGTAAAGACTCGATGCTACGAACGCAAGTTTCTCTTTTCCCTTGGGGGTGGCCCAGAGAATGATGCCGAGGCTTGCGAAAACTACGATTGGCACCAGGATGCCAATCCGGTGCGCCGAATAGTTCGCCATGATGTCGGGCCGGATGAAATAGGTAGCGACCAGCGAAATGCAGGTGAGGAAGAATTGCAGCGGCCAGCAGAGTAACGCGATACCACGGGCGCGACGTCCCAGGTCCTGGTCGGTCTTGAGCGCGACATACTGGGATCCGTGCGCCGCCAGGGTGACCAGGGCCATGACCCCTATCAGCACTGTGTACCAATCTAGGATTCCAGTTTGCGGACCGAGTTTGAAATTAGTCCAGAGCGGCTCGAAGAAATAACCGGTGGCGTCCAGCGGAACGCCTCGGACGACGTTGCCGAGTGCCGCGCCGAAGAAAATGCACAGCAAAATACTGGAGACGCCAAAGAGCACATCGAAAAACTCCTGCCACACGGAATTGTTGATGTGCGCACGAAACTCAATTCCGATGGCGCGAAACATCAGCAGCCATAAAACCATCATCAACGGCAGATAAAATCCGCTGAAGCTCGAAGCATACAATTGCGGAAACGCAAAGTAGAGCGTGCCTCCAGCGGCCAGCAGCCATACTTCGTTGCCGTCCCAGACCGGCCCGATGGCGCGCAATACGCGCTGCTTCTCCTCCGGCGTTTTGGCAGCAATCAGATAGATCACTCCCGCGCCGAGATCGAAGCCATCCAGTACGACATACGCTGTCACCATTACGGCAACAATCCAGAACCAAAGGCTTCCCATCAGTGGGCCTCCGTCGTGGCGAGATTCTTCAAAGAGAGATCAACTTCAGGAGGACCTTCTTCAATCTGCCGCCGGATCAAAAACAAGCCAAGAATGCCGAGCACCATGTACATTCCCATGAATCCCAAGAGTGTAAACATCGCGTTGCCCGCTGACACGGACTTCGAAAACCCATCTTCTGTACGCATCAGGCCGTAGACGAGCCATGGTTGCCGACCAAGTTCCGCCGTCATCCACCCGGCGGTATTGGCAATATACGGAAACGGCGCGGATAACATGAGGATCCAGAGCATCCACCGCGAAGAGAAAATCTTGCCGCGCCAAAGCAGGAACAAGGCCACCACCATCTCTGCAATGAACAAAGTTCCGAGGCCAACCATGATGTGGTAACTGTAATAAAGGAGCGGAATGTTTCCCGGCCAGTCTTGCTTTGGGAACGCGTCGAGTCCGCGGACATGCGCGCTCCAGCGCCGGTAGGTCAGCATGCTCAGCATGCCCGGGACTTGAAGCGGGTTATCAATTTTCCCCTGAACCTCGTTGGGTTGACCGACGATGAGCAGTGGCGCGGCGCTCTGACCTTTAAACAGGCCTTCCATCGCGGCCAGTGTAACGGGCTGATGGTCCGTGATCATCTGACCCTGACGGTCGCCGGTGGGAAACAGTTGAAGCACGCTGAACACGCAGCCGGTGACGACTCCCACCTTAACGAAGATGCGCCCGTACTCCGTCCACTTGCCCCAAAGCAAATAGAAAGCACCGACAGCCACCATGATAAAAGATCCCGTGATGGCCGCTCCGCTCATGTTGTGCGCATACTGCCACAAGGCCCAGCGATTGAGAACGAAGGTCCAGAAACTGGCCAATTGCAAGCTTCCGTCTGCGGCCTTGTAGTACCCGACCGGATACTGCATGAAGGCATCAGTCGCGATGATGAAGTAGCCCGAGAGCCATGATCCGACAAAAACCGCAACCGCCGAAAGCCAGTGCGCTTTCGGGCTCAGCTTTTTTTCTCCGTAGAGAAACAATCCCAGGAATGCCGACTCCAGGAAAAAAGCGAACATGCCTTCCATCGCCAAAGTTTGCCCAATCACACCCCCCGCGAATCGCGAAAAGACGGACCAGTTGGTGCCGAACTGAAATTCCATTGGGATGCCGGTCACCACGCCGAGCACAAAATTGATGCCGAAAATCTTGCCCCAGAAGCGCGCCGCCTGGTTGTAGAAAGGATCGTTCCGCCGCAATCCGATCGTCTTGAGTACAACGATCAACAGCGCCAATCCCATCGTGAGTTGCGGAAAAAGGTAGTGAAAGGTCGCGGTAAAAGCGAAGTGAAGACGATGAATAAGAAGCGCGCTTTCCATAGTTGGCCTTAGTAGTCAGTAATCCCGAGAAGAACGAACCTGTTTTTAAAGGAAAAAGAAATTATCGATGCAGCCTCGAGTTGGCCGATGTGACCGCTATCACAGTGCGATCACTGTCTTGCGGTTTTACGGCGATCGGTTTCGGCACGGCGTATCTCCCGGCGGCGGGCAGCGCCTTCATACCGGCGTCTTTGCTCGTCAGTTTCCGGAATCACTTGTGGTACCGGGACACGGTTGCCTGCCGAATCGACTGCCACAAACGTCAAATATGCGGAACTGACGTGCTTCTTCTCGTCGGCGCGGTAGTTCTCGACCCAGACTTTTACTCCAACCTCCATGGAAGTATGAAACGCGCGGTTCACGGACGAGCGCAAGATGCAAAGATCGCCAACCCGCACCGGGACCAGGAAATCCAGGTGGTCGATGGAGGCTGTGACAACCCACTGCCGGGAATGGCGGTGAGCAGCCATGGCACCCGCGAGATCGATCCAATGCATCAGACGCCCGCCGAGCAGGGCGTTGAGCGGGTTGGCATCGTTGGGCAGAACGATCTCCGCCATTTCCGAGATCGAATCGCGCACCGGCCGCGCCATTAAATTGGCTTTGTTTCCGTCTTTGCTGATTGGATTGGTCATGAGGCTGAGAGAGAGGTGCCGCGTTGTCGCGCGCGGTACGCGTGGAGATAACTGTTGGCCAGTCGGTGCACACGCGGGTCCTGAGGTGGCTGGCGCCAAACTTCGGCGGTCAGATCGTAAGTTAAGTTTCCATGTTCGACAGGAGAATGACCCAACTCACAGACGTAGCAGATGGTGACTTGATCTGCGCTCGATCCGGCGACGCAGAAACGGACTGCATCCCAGTCGCGGGTTGCGGGAAGATGAGGACAGCCGGAGGCGTATCCGAGATTGCAGAAATCGCGAGTGCGGGCGGCGTCGACTTCCGCCGCGGTTTCATGGCCGGCGGCGCAGCACGCGCCAGTCCATCCGGCGCCGAGCGGCAGCCGCGCAGGATGCGGCCATGAGCCGTCATTCACCATTTCCCGCGGCACAAAAAAAGGACAGGCCAAGTTGGTTCCTCGGGGAAAAGCCATTGTAACGCGGGGCGTGATATGAATGGGAGGCGGAGTTTACCTTTTGCCCGATAATTGTTACCTGAGAACTAGGAACTGAGAACTTCTCTATGGACCGCATTGCGATGTTAAGTGAAATTCTTGCCGCGAATCCTGAGGATTCGTTTGCGCGCTACGGACTGGCGCTCGAGTATTCCAATTCCGGCCAAACCGATCAGGCGCTGGCGGAGTTCAAAACGCTGATCGAAAAAAACGCCGATTACACTCCTGCCTACTTCATGGCGGCCCATGCGCTGGCGAAAGCCGACCGCGTCGACGAAGCCAAGCGCATGCTGGTGGACGGCATCTCATCCGCGCGCCGCACCGGGAATACCCACGCGCAAGGCGAGATGACAACGATGCTGGAGGAGTTGGCATAGGGCAAGTTTCAAGGTTTCAAAGTCTCAAAGTTTCAAAAGTTCCAATCGGCTCGGCGGGAACCTTGAAACCTTGAAACTCTGAAACCTTGAAACCTCGCCTTTGCTACACTTTCCTGTTCGCGGAGGGCACGTATGCGCCGTTTGTATTTCCTGGTTGCTGTTGTGTTTATTCTTCCCGTCTTCATTCTTCCCGCATTTTCTCAAGCCAAACATCCTTTCACGTTCGAAGACATGATGAAGTTGAAGCGCGTCGGCGAGCCGGTGCCTTCGCCGGACGGCAAGTGGGTGCTCTTCGCCGCCGTCGATGTCGATCTGGCAGCGAATAAGAAAACGTCGCACATCTGGATCGTCCCGCTCGATTCCCACGTCTCCCAAAACCCGGGAGACATGGGGCACGCGCAAGAGCGCATGCTGATCCCCGATCAGGACGGCGACCGTCCGCGCTGGGCGCCGGACGGAAAGCGGTTTGCGTTCATCTCGAATAAAGAAGGGGGATCGCAGGTTTGGATTGCCGATTTCGACGGCGCTGCGGGAACTGTGACGGGCGCGCACAAGCTCACGTCGATTGCGACCGAAGCGGGCGGAGAACTCTGGTCGCCCGACGGCAAGAACATCCTCTTCACCTCCGATATCTATCCCGAATGCGACGGCACGCCCTTGGCCGAGGAGGACTGCAATGCGAAGAAGCTGAAGGAATCCCAGGAATCGAAGGTGAAAGCAATCATTTTCGATCGGCTGCTGTACCGCCATTGGAATGCGTACAAGGCGGGGAAGCGAAGTCACATTTTCATCATTGCAGCGCGGCAGAGTGAGCCAATCACTGTGGCCGGAAATCAACTTCGCGATATGGCCATCATAGACACTCCTCGCGACCTTACGCCCGGGGATCATGATGCTCCCGAGTTCTCTCTCGGCGGGCAGGACGACTATACTTTCTCGCCCGACGGCCAGGAGATTTGCTACACCTCGAATCACGACAAGGTCGAAGCCACGTCTACCAACGACGATCTCTGGATCGTTCCGGTGAATTGGCCCGCGAACGCCACGTCTGCCGATGTGCTGGCGAAGACCAAGAACATCACCGCCGACAATCCCGCCAGCGACTCGACTCCGCTCTATTCTCCCGATGGCAAGTACATCGCCTACCGCGCCCAGCAGCGTCCGGGATACGAGAGCGACCGCTTCCGCCTGATGCTGTACGACCGCAAGACGGGCGAGAAAAAGAATCTGACGGAGAACTTTGATCGATGGGTTGGGACGATCGCATGGGCGCCGGATTCTAAGTTCATTTTCTTTAACGCCGAGCAGTGGGGACTTGCTCCGATTTGGAGGAAAGGACTCGACGATAAGGAACCAGACATTCTGATTCATGGCTTCTACGACGACCTTTCGTTTGGTGTAGAGGGGACGTTGTTCTTTACCAGAATGTCGGTGCACTCACCAAACCAGATTTATCGCGCAAAGGAACACCTGTTCGATAAGCAGTGCGTTGTCGTTGATTCCGATCACGACTGTGTTGAGGCGGCGCCTATTACCCACGTCAACGACTCGATCCTCTCCCAGATAGCTATGTCCCCACTCGAATCCTTCTGGTTCCCCGGTGCCTTCGGCGACAAAGTCCAAGGCTTCCTCGTTAAGCCACCAAACTTCGATCCCAGCAAGAAATATCCGCTGAAGTTCATCATCCATGGCGGCCCCGAGTCTCCCATGGGCGACATGTGGAGCTATCGCTGGAATGCCGAACTTTTCGCCGCCAGCGGATACGTCGTCATCATGATCAACTTCCACGGCTCGGCCGGGTACGGGCAGAAGTTTATTGACGAGATCAACGGCGACTGGGGTGGCGCTCCGTTTGAAGACCTGATGAAGGGCCTCGACTACGCCGAGAAGACTTATCCGTTCATCGACAAAGACCGCGAGTGCGCCCTCGGCGCGAGCTACGGCGGATACATGGCGAACTGGGTACTCGGACATACCGACCGCTTCAAGTGCATCGTCTCGCACGACGGCATGTTCAATACCTACTCCGCGTGGGGCACGACCGAAGAACTCTGGTTCAATAACTGGGAGTTCAAGGGCACGCCATACACCAACCCTTCCATGTACGAGAAGTGGAACCCGCGCAACTACGCCAGGAATTTCAAGACGCCGACGCTGGTCATCCATGGACAACTCGACTACCGCCTCGACGTCAGCGAAGGCTTCCAGCTTTTCACCACGCTGCAAACGATGGGCGTGCCTTCGAAGATGCTCTACTTCCCCGACGAAGGCCACTGGGTGCTGAAGCCACAGAATTCGCAGCTCTGGTGGAAGACGGTCAGCGATTGGGTCGATCAGTGGACGAAGAAGTGATCGGTATTTTGCGGAAGGCTTAGCCTCAAATGCTGTCTATCATCTAAATGTGCCGTTGAAAGAGCCGTTGCCTTGAGACGGTAAAGCCGGAAACCGGCCAAATTTTGCTTGAGGGTGGCGCCACCATGAGGAAAGCGAAGCCGAAAACGTCCAAGGTCACTGCGAGAAAGGTCGCTTCAAAGAAGGTCGTCGGCTCGAAGCCTGGCGTTCAATCGCAAGCCGACCCTCAAGCCCAGCTCGATACCTTTCTCGACAAGTACACGTCCGAGGTGGCTGCTTTCGCTCGCCTGGCGCTAACAAAGATGCGCCGCCTCATGCCGGGCGCGATCGAGATGGTCTACGACAACTACTACGCCCTCGTCGTTGGATTTGGTCCCAGCGAGCGTCCATCGGAAGCGATTTTTTCCATCGCACTCTATCCGGACCATGTGAGCCTGTGCTTTCTGCAAGGAGCCAGGTTGCAAGATCCCGCTGGCCTGCTTGAGGGCAGCGGAAACGTAGTGCGTCACATCCGTCTTTTCACTGCCGGCTCGCCGGACCCTCGCAGGTTGGATGACCGCGACGTTTGCATGCTGATCGCATCCGGCTTGCTCGACGCCAAGGTCCAGATGCCTGCCAAACCCCAACGCAAACTAATCATCCGCGCCATTTCAGCAAAACAACGTCCCCGCCGCTGATTTCAGCTTCGCTATCGCACTCGCTAAGATATATATCGCTCATTTCGGATCTTCACCGCTATCGGCCGATGGATTTTGTGTGGCTGGCCCCACCTCCGCGGTGGACGGGTCATTCAATTTCGTTTCCCGTTCCGAACCATCATTCGCGCGAGTGACCGTTGGCGCGACAGACGAAGAAGCAGGAACAGAGGATGGATTACCTGGCGTCTCGGACGAAAAGCAGTCCCGGCTCTCGCTGCTTCCCGCGCTAGTGGATGCCGCAGCTTGACGGTCCAGGTCGTTCCTCGACGACGGTTCATTTGCCCCGGCGTCTACATGCTCGCTCGAATCTGAGCAAGGAGCTGGGGGCGAAGCCTGGGCATCCGGCATAATTTCCGGTATCGCGAGAAAAATGTTCGGTAAATCAACCGCCGCCATCGGTTGCGAATCCTCATTCCTTGCCTGAACGCGTGTCGGTCGAGCCCGGCCATGGTGAGGGTTGTGTTGCTGTGGGGTGGTAATCGGATCGACGCTTTCCAGCGCGAACTGCGCGGTAGAACTTCCGGCGGTGACAGTAATGAACACATCGCATGGCCCGAGAGCTCCAACGCTCGGAACGGTAGAGGCAAGGCCATATTGATCGGTCGCTACCTGCGCCTGCGACGTTCCGAGAATGACGGGCGTTCCACTTCCGCCCTCATAGTCGTCGCCCGGCGGCGGCCCACCCGGACCTTGTGAAATCCGCTCCAGCGTCGTAACAAATGTCACGTTCACCGCGCTTACGGGATTGTCCGCAGCCGAGCCGTCAGTCACCCGAACGACCAAAGGCTGGAAAGACTGCCCTGTCGGCACGACCTGCGAGCTCCCGAAAAATTTTTCAATCTTCCACATAGAAGCAGGCGTGGCAAAAAACGTAAAAGTCTGGCACGGGCTGCTGCCCGGGGCCACGCATGCGCTCACTTGAACATTCGTGTTCAGGTTTGTCATCTGCGCATTAACCGTGGCGAGGCCCGACGAGTTGGTAGTAGCGGTCCCTGACGACAGAGAAGCCGCCCCTTGCGTAATTGTGTAATTGATCGCGACCTTCGCCTTTGGGACTCCCATGTTCAACGCTTCCACGGTCAGTGGAAGGTTAACGGTCGCACCTTGAGCGATCCAGCGCGTGGGCGCGATCGCGGCCAGGTCGAGCGTGGAGGAAGTTCCTGTAAGCATCGCCTGTTGCGTT
>Ga0206937_10277_pt1 | contig 12989 bp, 8 predicted proteins | sample Alteio_BWOrgHeat_11_FD_152923 | JGI IMG/M metagenome (GOLD analysis project Ga0206937, IMG submission 152923) | Enriched cells from forest soil in Barre Woods Harvard Forest LTER site, Petersham, Massachusetts, United States -... | ecosystem: Environmental > Terrestrial > Soil > Temperate forest >... | reverse complement strand
GCATCCCTTGGTTCCCTTACTTCGCTGCCGCAACCCTCCCCATCGCCAGCCGCGACCGCAGCGCCCCCGGAATTCTGGCTGCCTGCGATGCCCGAGCAGGGGGAACAGACTGAAGATATGAAGTTGGGGGACCAAGAATTGACCAACCCTGAAAATCCCCCGGTCGATGCGCTACCCGAGAACAGTGAACCGGGCCATGTCTTTAACAAATGGAAGGTGATCCCTTACGCAACCCTGCAAAGCACAGTTGATAGTAACATTTTTATCTCGACGCAAAATCCACAATCCGACCTCTATTTTACAATTGCGACCGGTGTTGCGGCGGGCTGGGGCGCTGTTCGCCGGGATTTGAACCAATCAGCCGCCTATTTTCGGCAGGCCGATACACCCAAATTGGAACTCAAACAGCCTGAAGAAGGCAATTATGTGTTTGCCAATTATTCTCTGAGTCAAACACTTTTCGTGGATCATTCAGCGGAAAACTCCCTCAATCACGACGCCTCGATTGCGGGTGAATGGCGTTTCCAAAAAATTCTGTTCGACGCGAGCGTCCGGTTTCAAACTTTGTCTGACATCGATATCGATGTGGGAGGCCGGGTGAATCGCGATGTTCTTACCGCCCAAGTCACTTCCAAATATGCCTTCAGCGAGAAAACGGCGGCTGAAATTAATTTCTCACGGGTCACCAATGCTTACCAGAATGCTCTTAGTTCGACCGACACATCGATTCAGAATTGGATCAATTACCAGCTGACAGGGAAGCTCAATACGGGAGTTGGCCTCAAACTGGGCGATCTCGACGTGCAGGAAAGCCCTGCGCAGACCTATGAGCAAATACTTCTGCGTGGCATTTATTACGCCGAGGGAAAGCTGTCATTCAGCGCCACTGGAGGGATTGAAGCCCGGCAACTCCCTAGCCGCGACCGTTATGATCCTGTATTTAACTTTGGCGCAATTTACAGCCCCTCGGAACAAACTACAATATCCCTGGATGCTTTCCGCCAAACTTTCAGTTCAGCGGCGACCGCTGGCGAGAACATCGTGACCACCGGAGTCGGATTACGAATCCGGCAACGTTGTTTTGAAAAAGTCTATCTTACATTGGCAGCAGGATATCAGCGCGGTCAATACGAAGAAACCACCCAGACAGCGCTTTCGAATCGAATCGACGACAGCTTTGATTTTAGAGCTAGCATTTCATTTGATTATACAAAATGGACTACCTTGGAGCTCGCTTACGAATATCGCGATAATCTGTCCACGCAGTTGAACACGAGCTTTAAACAAAATCTATTAACGCTCCAATTGAATATTTTCTTTTAATTATGAAAACCCGCTTCATTTGCTTCTCTTTTCTGTTCCTATCCCTTGTCGCATTCAAAGCACCATGCCAGACGCCCAAGACTGCCGAGATGCCAGATGACGGGAATTACATCCTGGCGCCAAATGACCTGATCCAGGTGAAGGTATTCCAAGAGGACGATTTGCTCTCGACGCTGCGGGTGTCCAGGGACAACACGGTCACTTTTCCGCTGATAGGAATCGTAAAGATCGGCGGACGTTCCCCGCAGGAAGCAGCGCGCGTGATCCAGGATGCCTTGGCGAAAGATTACCTGGTGAACCCGCAAGTCACGCTCACGGTGATACAGTATTCCAAAAGACACTTCACCGTACTGGGCCAGGTGCAAAAGCCGGGGGCCTATGACATTCCCGACCGGGAGCAGATGACGCTGCTGCAGGCAATCGGAACGGCGGGCGGATATACACGAATCGCCGACCCATCCAAAATCACGTTGAAGCGAAGCGTGGATGGGAAGGAGTCGGTGATCAAACTGGATGCCAAGCGCATGGCAAATGAAAACGGCAGTACCTTTGAAATTCTCCCCGGGGACGTAATCACAGTAGGAGAAAGCATATTCTAATATGAACCACGAGACGCCGGGACAATATTTGACGGAAACCGACAGAGGGCCTTACCGCGCCACCGCGCCAGGGGAAGATATTGCGTTCAACTTTGATTTCCGCGCGATGTATTACATGCTTCGCGAAAAGGCGTGGCTCATTGTCCTTGCCGCGTTCGTGGTCGTATTACTCGGAGGCACTTACATCATGCGGACCCCAAAGGTGTATGCCGCCGACACGGTGGTGCAGGTGGAGCAGGCGCAGCACAAGATCGTCAACATCCAGGACATCAGCAACGAAGACCTAAACTCGCTGGAGTTACTCAAGACGATTGAGCTGAACCTGGGCAACAAGGTTCTGGCGCAGCGCCTTATGAAGGACCTGAAGCTGACACCAGCCCAGATCGGGCTCCCATCGCGTCAGGTCCCCTACAGTGAGAATGAACTCATTGAAACCCTGCAGAAAGCCATCTCGGTGAAGTTGCAGCGCGGCACGCGGCTGATCACTATCTCGGCCGAAAACCAGATCCCGGAACTGGCACGGGACATGTCGCTCGGGCTGGTGCATGACTATATCCTGGTGAACCTGGAGGAGCATTCCGTGGTAACCAATGAAGCGAACCGGTTCCTCGTGGAGGAAGCCCGGCAGTTGCAGGATAAATTGCAGAGATCGGAACAGGCGCTGCAAGCCTACAAGGAAAAGAACCAGGCAGTGTCACTCGAGGAGAGCCAGAACATCACAGTGGCAAAACTGAAGGAACTCAACACCCGGGTGACGGAAGCGAAAGCCGACAGGCTGAAGCTCGAGGCCGATCTCGCCCAGATCCAGAAGGTGGGATTTGACAATCCGGAAGCACTGCTTGCAATCCCCAGTGTTAAAGAATCCGCCGAGGTACTCGATCAACAAAAAAGCGTGACGGCACAGGAAGGCGAAATCGCGAATCTTTCGCAACGGTACAAGTCGTTGCATCCGAAGTTCATCCAGGCGCAGAGCCAGTTAAAGGAATTGAAGGAGGGCTTGAACAGCGCCATCGTGCAGGCCGCACGATCGATCAGCACTGCGTACGACGCCGCGAAGGAAACCGAGGGCAAGTTTGAGACGGCCTTGAAAGACCAGGAGCAAACCGCGCTGGAGTTGAACAAAATAGCGATCCCTTTCAACGTGCTCGCGCGGGAGGTGGAATCGGACCGGGCGCTGTATGAATCCGTATTGACCCGCTTAAAGGAGACGGATGTGACAAAGTCAATCGAGCAGGACAACATCCGGATCGTAGATCCGGCATTGGTGCCGGAAAATCCGATCAAGCCGAGGATAAAACTGATCCTGGCCGCGTGTCTGCTGGGTGGAGTGTGCTTGGGCATCGCGCTTTGCTTTGCGTTGGATGCCTTGGACGGCTCCTTGAAGACGATTGACCATGCCGAGCTGATGCTGGGACTCCCCGCAATGACCGCAATCCCGAAAAGTGAGAAACCTATTGATAACGAGGATAAACTGCAGATCCTTAAAGAGCCGCACGGCGCCATGGCAGAGGCGTTCCGCACGTTGCGCACATCCATTTCCCTGCTTGGTAATTCCGCGGATCGAAGAGTTTCTCTATTCGCCAGCGCAGTGCCGGGAGAAGGCAAAAGTTTTTGCTCGATCAACTATGCCGTTTCGCTTGCCCAGCAGGGGTTGCGCACATTGCTGGTGGATGCGGATCTTCGCCTTCCAACAGTTGGAAAGGCGTTCTTTAAAAACGTCCCTCATACAGGGGTTGTTGATGTGATTGCAGGTCAAACCGCATTGTCCGATGCAGTCCGGAACACCGCGATTGAAAATTTGACCGTTATGACTGCAGGTAACCGCGCGCCAAATCCTGCCGAGTTGCTGGCCGGCGAAGGCTTTTCCGCCTTAATCAAAAATGCATTGCTCCAATATGATCGTATCGTGATTGACAGCGCACCGATAAATGCCGTGAGCGACACACTGCTCCTCGTGAAATATGTCCAGTCAGTCTGTATTGTCGTTCATGCCGGGAAAACGCCGCGCAAAGCGGTGGTGCGCGCTTGCAATAAATTGACCGAAGCCGGAGCACGCCCTGTCGGCTTTATCCTTAACCGGCTCCCGCCTCATGGCGGAGCCGGCTATTATTACTATTACTCCTCCGGCCGTTACGGCAAAGGTGTTTACGGCACCTCCGAAGCTTCTTGAGTTTTTCCCGTCAATTTTTCGAGTTCACCCCTATATTCCGCTAGAATTTTTTCCCGCGTATATAATCTGGAGCGATCGAATGATTTTCGACTCATTTCCGCCAGCAATGCTGGATTTGCGATCCAATTCCTCAAAATTTCCGACAGCCCTTTCATGTCGCCAGGCTTGACGACCTCGCCAAATCCCCCGGTAATCACTTCAATTCCCAGGGGGCTCGAATGTTCGCATACAGCAAGAACCGGCGTGCCCGTGGCCAAAGCAGGCAAAAGTTTGCTCGGTAAAAAATTTGCGCCCACACCGGGTTTTTGTGTAATGAGGCATGCTGTCGCCCGGCGCAATGCCGCAACGTATTCAGTTTCGCCCAGTACCCCGCCCACCTTGACGGATGGCATGCCCTCCACTTGCGCGCGCAACGTTGCGGCTTCCGCGCCGCCTCCATGGATGTTTAACAACCATCCTGCGTCCATGCAGTTGAAGTCCTTCACGAAATCGCCGAGACCCTGCTTGGCCCCTACGTTTCCGGAGTAAAGCAATGTGGCGCCCGCGCGCGGCCCGTGCAGCCCTGCTTGCTGATGACGGATTTCCACGAAGAGACTTTCGTGAATCCAGTTTGGAAGCAGGAGTGTGCGTTTATCCTTGCCAACTTTGGAGCGCAATTTCTCCAGCATCCTGGGACTGATCGTGACGAGAGTCTCCGCAGATTCAAAAGCCCACCGCTCGATCCGGAAAAGAATGCCGGCAAATCCCGGCACGTTCAAAATCTTCAACTCCAAAGCGGCATCCACAACAAAGTCCTGTACCACGATGAGGCGGGGAATTTTTTTCCCGGGGTATAAAAAACGCTGGGCGAGACATTGCGAGAGCATGGGGGAAGCGGTGATAATCACATCGGGTTGCCAGTCAGGCTCTGACGCCTTTCCGACGAGGCTCCAGAAAAAGCTCAGGTCGCTGAGAATGCGGCGCAGGCTGGTGGGGCGCTTCGGGACGTACATCCGGAGTCTCCGCACCGGTATCCCCTCGAATATCTCGTCGCGCAGGGACGCTCCGCTGTCGCCAGCGCTGACTTTCCAGCCCGGGTAGTAGGAAAATGTGGTGGTGACCCGCACGTCATCCCGCCGTTCCTTGAAATACAAGGCCATGTCGGTATAGAGCGATGCTCCTGCCAGTTCATCCGGATGAAACAAATTGGTAATGAGCTGGATTTTCAAACTGATAGATGAACCGCCCTGGCCGTATGTGTCGCCTGCTTCAGACAAATCGCAAGCTGCCGCGCCAATATGCAAACTTCGGGTCCCCTGATGATGGAGGTGTGATTGCCGGGAATTTCGCAACTATCAATTTCGTCCCCGAGAAAGTTATTCCAATCCAAGCGGGGATCCTTTTCAGGACGGGCACGCCAGACAGAATCCTGCGCGAGGAACAATGCGGCACGCACGCCGAGCGACGCGGCATGGTACCGCGAGTGGATGGTTTCCGTGCGCTGGAGATAGGTCGCCAGCTCAGGATCGGAATCGCCGGAGATCGAGCACGGTGACGCCCGCCGTGATTTCTTATCGCGGTAGCGGCCCAGGAAATAGTCCAATTTATTTCTCAGGCTGAGGCCGGCGATCTTTCGTCCGTGAAAGAGGATGCGCGAATAATAAAAGCCGGGGCTCGATGTGCAAAACGGCCGGGGGGGATCGGGATCGAGCAGGGCCAGGAGGGCTACTTTTTCGCCAGCAGCCTCAAGCTGGCGGGAGATTTCAAACGCCACGACACCGCCGAAGGAGTAGCCCCCCACGCAGTAGGGACCGCGGGATTGCACTGAAAGCATGGCGCGGATTGAGGAGGCGGCAATCTCTTCAACGCCCGGCCAATCCGCCGGCTTTTCTCCCAACTCCGGAAGATTAAGTCCGTAGAAAGGCTGGTCCGGCCCCAGGCAATGCGCCAGATCAATAAGTCCGGGCATGCAGAAGAAAGGCGTCCGCGAGCCGGTGGTACGGATTTTATCGAGCGGGGAACCTTCGTTGTCCTGTTCATCATCGAGGGCGATCGCAAGTTGTCCCACAGTCGGTGCGCGAAAAATCGTCGACAGGGATATCCGTTTTCCAAGTCTCCTTGCGATTTCGCGCGAGACTTCCGCTGCCAGGAGAGAATGTCCGCCGAGGTCGAAAAAATCTTCGTGAACGCGGATGGGCCGGACGTCGAGCAGTTTCTCCCATATCCGGATCAACTCCGCCTCCACGCCCGCAACGGGAGGGGCGGAAATTTCGCCAGCTTCCGTTCTCGGCATTGCCCGGAAACCTTTGGTTCCGGTTCCGGGCAACGCCCTGCGGTCCATTTTTCCGTTCGGCGTCAATGGCAAGGAGTCTAGCAGCGCGAACGCTGAAGGAATCATATAATCGGGAAGCGTTTTTTTTAGAAATTCGACTAAATCCTCGACGCGAGTCACGAGCGAATCAGGCCACAACACCACGTAAGCCACCAGCCTCAAGCCCGAGTCACTCTCAGAGCTTGCCACTGCGCACTGCGAAACGGCCGGATGCCGGAGCAGCGTCACCTCAATCTCGGCGAGTTCCACCCGGTAACCACGAATTTTCACCTGATCATCTCCCCGCCCAAGAAATTCGAAGTCGCCGCCCGGTGCATATCGTCCGATATCGCCAGTCTTGTAGAGCCTCACCCCATCGCGGTATAAAAATTTCTGCGCATTAATGTCGGGCTGGTTCAGATACCCGTCGGCCACGCAAGCGCCTGCGATATGAATTTCCCCAGCCTCACCAACCGGCACCGGGCTTAGTTCTTCGTCGAGGATTTGAATTTCGACATTGGTAATCGGTGTTCCGATAGGTGGCAATACAGGCCAGTCCCCGGGTGATCCGCTCAAGGTAAATGCCGTCACCACATGGGTCTCGGTCGGACCGTAATGATTGTGTAGGCGGCATTGGCTGTTTTTTTCGAAAAATTCCGCGATTTTTAGCGTAATTCTGAGTTGTTCACCTGCAACAATGATTTCACAAAGAGCCGGCGCCTGCACTGCGTCCGTTACCCCGGCCAGTTGCTGCAAAGCGACAAACGGCAAAAAAAGTCTTTCGATTTTTTCCGCGGCGATAAAATTCCATAACGCCTCCGGATCCCGCCGCAAGTCATCAGTAATCAGTACGAGAGTTCCACCCATCGCCCAAGTTGAAAAAATCTCCTGAAACGAAACATCGAAACTCAATGGCGCAAATTGCAACGTACGGCACACGTCCGGCAATTCGGAAAGGTGCCATTGCAGCAGGTTCACGAGCGCACCGTGCGGCATAACCACACCTTTTGGCTTCCCAGTCGAACCCGATGTGTAAATGACGTATGCGGTATTGGCCGCCCCGGCCATGCCAACGCTCAAAACGCACGGGGATTTCATGCCTGTCTGCTTGCGGATTGTCTCTCCGTCGTAACTTAGAACGTGAATGCTATGCGCAGAAAATTTTTCGGCATATTTGATCTCTGTAAGCAGCACGGAGGCACCCGAATCCTGCAACATGAAGGCAAGACGTTCTCCGGGGTAGGATGGATCCAAGGGCAGATACCCTCCGCCTGATTTCAAAATACCGAGGACCCCTGTTGCCATTGCAACCGACCGGTCCATGCAAATAGCGACGATTACCTCCGGGCCGACTCCCAATTCGCGAAGCTGTCCGGCCACCCTATTTGCCATTTCATCGAGTTCCCGGTAAGTGATCTGCTCTCCCTCGAAACTCAATGCAATTGCATCCGGCGTCCTGCTTGCCTGCTCTTCAAAAAGTTCATGGACACGTCGATCCGGATAATTCGGCGGTACGGAATTCTGCTCCCCGGTCGATTTCAAGGCGCGCTTAGTCGAATACGGCTGAAGTGAACCGGCGGTCATTGATTCATGTGCGAGGCCAGAATGCACCTGACAACTCACAGCCGGCCTTTTCTGATAAATTCTCGGCATCCTGCATTTCTCCCTGTTTCCCTTCCTAAGATTTGCTAACGCCTGCATCCACGAGATGCAAGTTTTTTTGTTCTGTGTTTCCTAATCAACATTCATAGTCTCGCTTCCGCTACAAACGTAGTCCCGCTTCCGCTACAAACCGGGCAACCAGGTGTTCCCATGAATATGAACCGGCGAATTCGAGAAGGCCACCAGAGTCCGGTTGCAGTGAAGAACTCTGCATCACTTTTTCAAGCCATTCCTCAGGAATCTCCGAAACAAAAATACCCCCCGGCAAATTACCAAAGCCGGTAACTCCACCTTTCGTGGCCAGCACGGGAATGCCGCGGCCACAAGCGTCCAGTAGTTTTAACTTTGAACCTGCTCCGTAAGCGAATGGCAATACCGCATAGTGCATACTCTTCAGAATGATATCCAATTCCCGATCGGTGGGATCTGCCACGAGCGTCCATGAATTCTCGTCGCACAACGCGCTGATTGATGGTGGCGGATTTGATCCGATTACTTTGAACGTGGCGTGATTTTTTAGGGTTGGCCAGTATGTTCTTGCAAACATCGTGAGTGCGTCCTGATTCATACTGGTTGACAGGCTGCCAAGAAAGTAAAGGCGCTTTGTCGCGACAGCGTAATCCGGAGTTACCCGGCCCGGCTTTAATACACAGCCATTCGGCAAAATTCTATGCACAAGATCGGGCCTCTTTTCCACATAGAAATTACGATCCCGCTCGCTGACATGAATCAACTCCGTCGCTGCACCCAGCCTTTCGATGGCTCGAAGCGAATACCGGATGCTGTTGCGGCAAACCATCTTTCCGAGCATGCCTTGTCCGTGGGTCATTAAATTCTCAAACCATTCCACTTCATTATTGTGTGTGTCGAGCAGGACTCTGGGTTTGTAATTCAAACGCCGCACCACTTCCTCCGTCCATATAAAATTCAAGAACACCGTCCCGATGCGCAGGCGGTCAAGTGCTTCACACGTAGCCACAATCCATTTCTCCGGCATGTGTTTTTCCATCACATAATGGGATCGCCGCACCACCGAAAGCACCGCAGGCAGAAGTTTGCTGTTACTGCGCGGGACTACAGACCGCAAACAGGCGCCCTCATTTTTCGTAATGCGCAGATGTTCCTCCCGGCCCCAAAAAAATACTTCGTAGCCAATTTTCGCGAACGAATCAGCAATGGCCCGCGACCGGATGGAGCCGCCATCCATCGGAACAGGCGACGCGTGGGGCGCGACGATGGCGATGCGCTTGCCGGGCACGAAAGTGTCAACTCCAGGTTCTTTTTCCATGCAAAAAATTCAGCACCCTCCTGGCCCGGCAATCTTCAAAGAAGAGAAAGAGGTATACCCTCCACATCCAGAAGGATAGGGAAAATTTGCGTTTAAGATTTTTTACCGTACTGCTTTGTTTGTGGATTCTGAACCGGTAAGTTATTGCCGTGGTCGGAACAAATTTCACCTCATTCCGGAACGCGTTTATTTGCCACATATCCGCGACCATCCCGTACTTTTCTCCGTCGAACGGATATTTCAAAAGCAGCCATTTTGGATATATGGCATTGGGATGAAAGATGAATGGGTATTGCGAGAGACATTTCTTTGGAAACAAGGGTGGGCGCCGTCGAAAAAGAAGTTTACCATTCTCGTCAATGAACTCCACCGTCCCATACACCACGGCATCAGGACGAAGATCAATCTCCCGCAAATTAACCTTCCCGATTTCATCATCGCTATGCAGAAACATTATGTAATCTCCTCGGGCATTAAGCACACCTTCATTAAACGCCTGATATAATCCCTTTCCGGTCTGTGTCTCAACCCTGGCCTCTGGATAATGGGAGCGAATTAACTCGACGGTACCATCATTGGATCCTCCATCGATTACCATATATTCCAGCTTATCGCCATTGGAAACCTTGATATGCGGGGTACTCTCCAAACATCGATTAATAGTGGAACGCGAATTTAGAGTGGCGGTGAGCACGGTTAATTTCATCACAATTCATCAGCGCATGACACCAACCCTTGCCAACTGTGTATTCCTGCCGTGGTGAAGACGGGCTTTTTGCCAGCGGGCTGCAGGGTGGGAGCTGAAAAGAAAACGATTAATCAGATACGCAAAGATTAACGTGGAGCATGCATCAAACAACCACGTAGTCAGGCAGTCTCGGGAAAGGTAGACGCTAATGTAAAGCAGATAAGCGTAAATTCCCTGCCAACCGCAACCATTCGAGGCAAGTTTCAGTGCCGCAACCACACTGACTCCCAAAATAAAACCGACTATGATCACACCAAAATCATTCGCAATATAATAACCCTGGCCGACAAAAGTAAAATTCCGGACCCACGCCTCCCTTGCATAGCTGGCACCATACATTTCCATGGATGTTCTGGCGGCAAAATCCGTTTGTGGTTTATTATTCCAGAAAACGCGGGGGATCCAATTGGCCACCCAGTAGTAAATTTCATTACCAGTTTTTAGTGCTGCTTCATTCAAGTTTAAGACATTCTGCTCCTTGATAAGATCCGATATGCAAACGGTCACCTCCCATTCACCACCGGTGCCGATGCTCTCCATAAAATCCTTGTGCGAAAATCCGCCTTCCGCCAGTTTTCCCTGTCGCAAGGGCTGAAGCAAAAAGAAAGCGAATATCCCTATTCCTCCCATAATCGTCAATCTTCGTATTTCACCCCGGGGTGAAATACGGGACCAGAGCAGGAGGGTTATGCCCAAAAATAAAACAACGGCTCCGCGCCCGTTATACTCGGTCAGAGTGCTGAAGGTGAATAACCCGGTAGGCAACACGATGTATTGGATACGCTCTTTATCAGACCCGGTGGCCAGAAAGCCCAGGGAAACCAGATACATATACAACAAGGGCTTGGTCAAAAGTTTGTTAATCCTGTCATAAAGTGTTGCCGGACCCGCAACCTCCTCGGTTGTTTCAGCAGAAGCGAAGTTGTAGAGATCACCCACATTCTCAGCGTTGGAATTGTGCAACCGCGCTCCGGATAACAATACACAATAAAGCGCGAATGCAATCGCAACGCGTTTAGCAATTCGCATTTGCCGCGCGTCTGCTATTAACCTGGGAGCCTTGTTCAGCAAGGCAATGCGGGGTAGAACGAGAAGCCCCGCTAGCGTCGACACGGATCCGAGCATCAGAATGAAAGGCAGTCGGGGAGAAAATGTAGCATTGAAAATTGCAGTGAACGGTTCATACAGGCCGAATAAAAACAAGAACCAGACGCAAAAAAGATTCAAAGGGCTTAAAAGCGTGGATCTCTGCCGGAGCGCCGTTTTAATGCCGTAGAATAAAAAAGGGAGAATACTTAGTATGATCACTTTGAATTGGTTGTTATTTGTCCGGCGCTTTTCTGAAACAAGCTTCGCAGTTCACGAGCCGCATCTGCCGGGGAAATCTCCTGGACGCAGCGCATGCTCTCATATTTGCATTCCCAATTGCAGCCGTAGCACTCCATGGTTTTGTTGATGACGCGGGACAGCTTGGGATCGCCCCAGGGATAAAACCGTCCGAAATGGCCTCCTCCCACCATGCCCACCACAGGTTTGCGCAATGCGGTGGCAATATGCAGGGGAGCCGCATCCGGGCATAGAAAAATATCACAGGCCCGGATGCATTCCACCAACTGGAGTACGCTGGTTTTGCCGGCTAGGTTTACCACATTATATTCGTTGCCGGAATGTTTGAGACCGCTTTCTATTTCAGCACATATCTCGTCATCATTTTTACCGCCGAACAAAACAATCTGCACCCCTTCGATCCCAGCTTGGTGCAATGTCTCCAGATACCATTTCGCCGGCAATCTTTTTCCGGGTGGCGACACCGCGCCGGGAGCGATGCCAAGCCGAAAAATTCCCTGGGGCGTTCCTAACAAATTCAGCGCGGTTTCCCGATCATAAGGCTGCGTCCAAAACTCGGGCCAGAGCTCGTCGCGGATTATCCTGATCCCCAAAAACTCCAGAAATAACCGGTTCGTTTCCAGTTCGGGAGAACTCCATGACAATTTTGAAGAGTCCATCTGTCGCGAATAAGAGCCTCGATACCTCAGTTCATCCTCGGCAGTTTGATTTTCGGTATTCCCACGAATGCCTATGCGCTCACGAACCGGTAGCCATTGCAGGATCCGGTGGTGATTCACCCACGGGGCGAAAAGCGGGAGAATCGCGAGATCGTAACTCCACGCGGGTGCCATCACCCGGAACAGGGCCCGTGTCCAGCGACCTGGAAAACACAATGGCCAGTTGATCTTGCCCAATGGAATAAGCGGCTCATACGGTTGTAGCCGGTCAATGTATGGGCAATGGGCAAACAATTTCATCCCATATGACCGGACGCACAACGTGATATGTGCTTCTGGCCATTGATTGCGAATGTGCCGTAAAGCGCCGGAAAACAGGATCAAATCGCCGAGGTGATCCGGGCGAAGGATGAATATTTTTCGCGGTACGGATGAATATGCTTTGTCAGGAGTCATCTTTCCAAAAACAACCTCAGGCTCGGCCTTAGTATTGCTCGAAATGGTGCCCATTGATTCCCTCGATTGCGAGTTCACGAAAATTTTCAAGCGTAGATCGATTGACGACGACCGCGTTTCTTTCCGCGGCAGATAGCGCTTCGCGCACAATGGGAGGTTCGACCACAGGAATCCCCAGTTGCCGGCAAAGCCACTTCACTTTTGAGCTTCTTGCTATGCCAGCCACTCGGCAACCCGACCATGCCGCCGAAAGTACGCCGTGGTAACGACTGCTAAGAACGGTTTTGCAAACGGAAAACGGTGCCACCAGGTCCGCCAGTGAACATGTGTGGTAATGCGGCCGGTAAAGGCGCACGCGCGGCGGCCTGCTGATAATGCTGCCGCCAAGGTGGAACCAGTTTTTCAAGTAGGTCCGATATTCGCATCCCGGCATATTTCTCACCTCGC
>Ga0206937_10275_pt1 | contig 13022 bp, 9 predicted proteins | sample Alteio_BWOrgHeat_11_FD_152923 | JGI IMG/M metagenome (GOLD analysis project Ga0206937, IMG submission 152923) | Enriched cells from forest soil in Barre Woods Harvard Forest LTER site, Petersham, Massachusetts, United States -... | ecosystem: Environmental > Terrestrial > Soil > Temperate forest >... | reverse complement strand
GGCAAATTTCCATGCGCCGGCCGCAACACTTCGTTGCCGCAAATCCATACCGGAGGAATGTGTCCGCAATTTACGTATTCCAGATCGCCATCGTTGCGCAACCGCGTAATGATCATGGTCGCGTACTTTTCACCGATATGTTTGTAGGTGAAGAAGCGATTCACCGCAGCCACAATCTCCGTAAGCGGCATCCCGGAAATCAATTGCGAATAAACCATTCCTTGCAGAATCGAAGCCAGCAGCGCGGCTGAAACTCCCTTGCCACTCACGTCGGCCAGCACCACCGCCAACCCTTCCGGAGTATTCACAGCCTCAAAAAAATCGCCGCCAATTTCCTTACAAGACATATTGCGACCAAGCACGCGCGCAAACGGAACCTCCGGCAACGTCACCGCCAGCAGCCGCTGCTGAATCTGCGCGGCAATCGATAGCTCCTGCTGGTAGCGACGTCCCGCTTCTTCGGCCTGCACCAGTCGCGCGTTCTCGATAAGCTGCGCCGCTTCTGTCGCGATCGCGCGCAAAATGTCATGGCTCACACTCGTGATGTCGCGCGACGCAAAACGCGAATCCACGTAGAGAGCTCCCATCACCTCGCCGACCGACGGTTGTCCATCCCGCGCGCCTTCCCGCGTGGTCTGGACCATCGGTTTGCGCAATGGCATGCAGATCACCGTCCGCAAATCGAATGCAACAATGCTCTGCCGTTGCTGCACATCCAGCATCTGGCTCGTATCAGTCACCAGATATTCGGAGTTCGACGTCAGCGCCCCTTCCAGCACCGACTTCGAAATCGTCGTGTCGTCTAGCAACGCCTCGCCTTTCGAATTCCGCCCGGCTGCCAGAGTCAGAGTACCCGCCGTGTCGCGCAAAAAAATATATCCGCGCTCCGCCCGCGTCAGCTTGAGCGTCGCTTCGAGCAGCGTAACCAGAATTTCATCCAGCACACCAATCGTATTGAGCTTGCGCGCCGCCTCCATAAAGAGCGTCAGTTTTTCCAGATCGCTTGCCTCGGGAGCAATCTGGATCCCTGAGATCTGGCTCAAGAACTCGCGGGCCGTATTCGACGTCGTATGTAGAGGATGAAAAATCAAGTAAGCAACGTCGCGCGCTCCAAACTCCAGCCGGTCGTTGCGTTGCAGCTTGTGGCGGTCAATCCGCTCGCCATTCACAAACGTACCGTGCTTGCTGCCCTGGTCGACGACGAAAAACTCGCCATTCTCCGCGACAATCTGGGCATGCTCGCGCGACACGCGCGGGTCTGCAATCACCAGGTCGCGATCCACCTTGCGCCCCACCGTGTATGGAGTGTGGTTGAGCGACAACGTCTGCTGTTCGCTTCCCTGCACGAAAATCGCTACCGGGAAGATGCTCGAAATTCCAGAATGAGATGACGCGGACATTTACCCTTGGTTCTCCCGACCTCCCGTGCCACACTGACACGGCCCCACAGCATTCTACGACGTACCCGGCTCTGCCGACGCACCAATTGTCGTTTCCCAAGGGAATATCAGCATCATCGCCGCCACTCCCACGGGGATGAACAACGCCGTCCAGAATGGCACCGCCCACCCGCGCTCCACTGTTTCGCTGGACAAGATGAAAGACAATGTCGCCAGCCCTACACTCGCCACCCAAGGCCACAAAACGCCAACCGCCGACGCGACGAACAGCACACGGCTCGCTCTTCCTTGTTCCCAAACCTCGCGTCGGGCCGCCGCCACCGCCAGCACTGCCGGAATCAATAGGACCTGATTGTAGACCGCATACGTTGGCGCGAGCAGCACTGTCACCGCCAGCACCATCGCGATGGTCAACGCAAAACCACAGGACTTTTCGTCTGCCCTCCGGTGCCTCCAGCAGAGAACCAGCATCATCCCGAACGCGAGCACCTCAAGCACCCACCCCGCGCCAACTCCTGCGAGCTTCTCCATCACTCCCATCGCGCCCGTGTAGCTCTGATATTGACGAACAGCCTGCTGAAAGCTCGAAACCCAATGCGGCACGTACCGTTCCGACGCCGCAAAAAGAATTGCCAAGGTCACCAGAAACGACGCTACCCACGCATATCGCCGCCGTACATCTGCGAGCGTCCACATCCCAAGCCAAACCAGCAGAAAAATCACCAGCTGCGGCTTGATCGTCGCCAACGCCAGCACAATTCCGGCAGCGACCTGATGGTCCTTAATAAGAAGGAGCATTCCCCCTGCAATCAGCCCGGCAACCAGCAAACTCATCTGCTCGAGTTTGAGCCCCTGCATCACCGCCAGGCTGCCCAGCGTCAACACCAGCACAACTATCTTCGTGGAGAACGACGCCGCGCACCTCAGCACTCGCAGCCAGATCAGCGCGCTCGCGCCCGTCAGTACGAATAACAGAAAAAAGAATCCCTTCTGTACATACTCAAAAGGTAGTCCCACCGTGGGAGCCAGAAGGAACGCAACATACACGGGATAGGCAAAACCTTGCTGATCGCGCGGATCTTCAGCACGCGCCGCATCCAGAGGACGCCCATAATATCCCGCCTGTATTTCGCGCGTAACCTCAGGACTGTAGGGGTTGCGTTCGTGTAGCAGCAGTTCCCGCGCGCCCAGCCATCGCGGATACAAATCCGACAAGTTCCCGCGAGGCCGGCCATGCGCGGCAGCATCAGATACCTGATAAGGAATCAATACTCGTTGCGCAAACAGCCACATTCCCGCTGCGCATGCAGCCGAAAGCAGCCCCCACCTCCAGTGACGAAACAATGTCAAGCCGGACGTTGAGGTCACGCGGGGCCCGCCGTCAAGGACACTCTCTGCTCCGCGATTATGCGTTCTCTCGCGTGTCGCAATCTCCGCGCCAAGGCCATGGCCAAGGCCAGTAATGGAAGAGTCATGAGGCATTGCTTGTGAAGATCCCTTGCAAACCAGGGCGCAGGTGTAAACAGTAGAATCAACAATCCCGCCACCTCCAAGTATCGCGTGAATTTATCCGCCCTTGGAGCGTCGTCTGGCCGAGTACGCATGGCTAGCAGCGGCACCATCAACAACATCAAATCGTAGCTGTAGGCGTAGTAGCTGGTGACGATGCCGACGATGGCTGCCAGTGCAAATCCCTCGGCCAGGAAACGCCGTCCCGCCCTTCGCCAAAGCAGGCCGGCGTAAACAATGGCCGCAATCGCAACCGGTAACAGCACCCAATGAATGCGTCCCGGATAGGGCGAGCCTCCCATGAAAAGCGTAAGCAGCCCACGCAGAGTCATCTGGAGTCGGGGGAAAATCCCCACACCGGTTGACTGGTTCAGCGTCAGCAGATAGCGCGGATAAGATAACAGCCCCCGCCAGCCAACGATGAAAGCGGAAACAACAGCGAGGACCAGCGCTGTTGGTGCAAAGCCAAGTAACATCCGTTTGCGGCCCGCGATCCATAGAGCGATGACGAAAGGAAGTACGAGCTGAAACTTGAAGAGCGCCAGACCCAGCGTGACGCCCGCTCCAGCGTCCCGGCTGGTGTCGAGCTGCCAGAATGCGATTGCGTACAGGAACGCCACTAGCACAGCGTCCTGGCCAAGCAGCATATCTATGAATGCGGGAAATGTGCCAAGAACGAGGACGGTCGTCAGCCAGATTGGGAAACTTTCTTTCCATGGTCGATCGCGCACCACCACGAACGGAAGCGCAACAAGAAGGGCAAGTTTGAACAACGTCCAGAAAAGCAGCGCCTTGGGATAAGGCAATTTGGCGAAGGGCGAAAAAAGCACAGCCTCGAATGGAGGCCGCATGTACCGCATCGGGCCCTTGCGGTACTTTACTTCGGCAGCATATTCCTGCTGGACCTTCCATTGGGCCGCGGTATCGTAAAGGTCGGTGCCCATTCCCCTGCGCAGCAACGTGCCGGCAGTGTAAAAATTCGTGAAATCCTCATAGCCCTTCCCAATCGAGCCACGCGCTTCCCATAAGGTAAAGACATTGACAATCGCCATCCACAACAGTGCCGCCGCAAAAACCCAGCTGCGGAGTCTCGATGTCATAGTCATGGCTCAAATGAGACGGCTTATTCTATCCACAGTTCCCTCACTCTTCCTGTCTCGGGAAACCCACATCGTTACCGGCACAAACCACCAGGCAGTCATCCAAGGCCAAACCGAAGAAGCCAACAAAATCGTGTAAGCCATCATGAGAAAAATCAGCTCCCAAAAACCGTCGATCGCATCCGCCGCCACCTCAGCCAACATCAGAATCACAACCGGCAACAGAAGTGTCACATCCTGAATCAGCGCATGATAGCTCACTAGCATACTCACCACGCTCGCCACTACGATTAACCTCCGGAGCGGCATTTCCTTCCTGCTCACCCACCACATCGCGACTCCCAGCACCGTAAACGACACCGCGATGTTGGACCACAGCGTAAGCCTGCTGGCATCATGCACGCCCAGCGTTCCCGCGAGTAGTCCGCGAACATTCGGCATGGATGCGATGATGGCGCCACCACTACCATGACCCTCCACTCCGAAAACGAAGCGACCGTAACCCAGCAACCCGTTCCATCCGACCATCATGGAACAAATCGCAACCACCGCCGCCGCGACTGCACCAAATCCCAGGAGCACACGCGGCCTCCGCACCACCACAATCAGCATGAAGGGGATTACGAACTGAAACTTGAACAGTCCCACTCCCAAAGCCGCACCTGCCCACACATCGCGCTCCGCCACCAACGCCCCTAGCGATAGTGTCACTAGAGCTAATAGCAAAACAGAGTCCTGCCCCTGCACTAGCGCCATCAGCAAAGGCACGAACCCGGCGCACGCTAAAATCACAAGCAACACGTTCAGTCGCGTAATCTCCGGAAATGCCCTTCTCATCACGCCCAAACTCAGCGCCACCAAAACGACATTCACAAGCGTCCAAACCAGATAGGCCGGCCAGTAGTTCAAATAGGAAAGAGGAACAAACAGCAGCGCCTCAAAGGGGGGATGGTTAAAAGGAAGCGCCGCCTGCCGAATCGCCACATTCGGCGCAAATTGTTCCTGCACCTGATACTGCGCCCCGAGATCGTAGAGCTGACTTGCCCGGCCGCTGCGCACCATCGTGCCCGCCCCATAAAAAATGGTGAAATCCTGATAGCCATTGCGCAACAAAGGCAACAACCGCACGACTGCCGCGCCATTCGCCAACGCACACGCCAGCAGAAACGCTCCTGCCAGCTTTTCTTTGCTCCCAGTTGTGCGTCGAAATGTGTCCAATGCCATTCTGGAGCCTTCAAGATCGCACTGATTCTATAATTGCCGCGTCCGCTCTCAATGAACATTCTCGCCAGCAAGCGCGCGTTCTTTGCAGGAATCCTTTTACTCGGCTTGCTCGCGATGACGGCGCGCAGCGCCACTGACCCCGACCTCTGGTGGCACCTCAGCACCGGACAGTGGATCGTCGAACACGCTCACGTCCCGCACACCGATCCTTTTTCTTTCACCCGCAGCGGCAGTCCCTGGGTTTCGCACGAATGGTTGTCGGACATCACCCTCTTCGAACTCCGGAATCATGGCGGTCCGTCGGCGCTCATCATCTTCTCCGCGATCATCACGACCTGCGGATTTCTGCTCCTTTATCTCCGCACGCCCGGCAAGTCGCACTGGGCCGCTGCCGCAACCGTTCTCGGAGCCTGGGCATCTGCTCCTAGTTGGGGAGCGCGGCCCCAGATGTTTACCTTTACTCTGGCTAGCTTGCTCCTCTGGCTTCTCGAACGCGGCGAGCGCCGTCCCCTTCTCTTGCTCTGGATTCCTCCGCTCTTTCTTCTATGGCTCAACCTCCACGCCGGATTCGCTCTCGGTCCCGCTCTCCTTCTTCTATATGCGGTCGGCCTGATCTTTGAGACGGCTACCGGCACCACTCCCTGGCGCGAAGCCCGCCTCACCATTCTTCGCGTCGTGTTGGTGACGCTCGCCTGCATGGCGCTCGTCCCCCTCAATCCATCCGGTGCGGAACTCTACCGCTACCCGCTCGACACCTTGCGCTCGCACGGCATGCGTACGTATATCGTCGAGTGGTTCTCGCCCGACTTTCATCGGCCACTCTACTTTCCGCTCTTGCTCGTCTTCATACTCCTGATTGTTTCCTTCGCCGTTTCGCGCTCCCCACTTAAGGGACGCGTGCTTTTACCACTGCTCTTCACCGCCATCGCCGCCTTCGACGCGGTGCGCCACATCCCTATCTTTATTCTGCTCGCAATCCCCGTAATCGCAGCGACGCTCGATTCCTACTCGACCTCGGCCGCGCTCGCGACCCAACCTTCTTCTTCTCAACGACGAGGCCGGATTTTTTTCAATCCCATCACCCTCGTTTTGCTCGCCTTCTTTGCTTTATTCCGGTGGATCAGTCTCGCGCACAATCAGCCTGCCACCGAGGCTGCGCTGTTTCCGGAGAAAGCCGTCACGTTCCTGCAGGCCAATCCTCAATCCCAGCGCGCTTTCATCTTCTATGACTGGGGGGGGTACGCGATTTGGAAGCTACATCCTGAATATCTGGTCTTCGCGGACGGGCGCGCCGACCTCTATGGCGACGCTCTCCTGCGCGACTGCATCCAGACCGTCATCCACCTTCACCTCGGATGGGAAAAGGTCCTCGACAACTACAGCGTGCAAACCATCCTGATCCCGCCCAACACAGCCCTCGCCCAAGCTCTCTTACTCAATCCAAAATGGACCCCGCGCTATCGCGATCCCCAAGCAGTCGTCTTCGTAAGACGTAACACAAGTCCCGCAGGGATGACTGACAACAGCCCGACTGCTTCGATGGGAAACTCAAGGGGGGCAGCGGCGAAGTCTCGGAGGGGTGGCTGACATCAGCTCCACTGCTCAACTCGGAAATCCAAAGCCTTAGGAGCAAAGCCGTTGGAAGGACGCCCGAGAATAGCCCAGCGCTTCAGCGCTGGGAACCAAAAGCCGAACCTTCGGAGTCCCGGAGGGACGATTGACACTAGGCCCAAAAGGCCCCATTAGGGTGCCCAGACCCCTTTTTCCCACATTAAATGTCACAAAAGTGAAAAAATGTATAATGTTTTTATTCCGAATCTGCGAAACTAGCGCCACGTTTAAGAAGAGTTTTGTCTCTCGTCAGGCTCTCGCACCGCCGAGTCTCGCGTGAGATAACCCAACTTCACCGTGGCAGAGATTTCTCTTAGTTGCGGAAGTGGTTGTCCGCTAAGAAATCCTAAGCTCGCTCAAGATTCGAAGGAGACTCGAATGACAGACTTGTTGAAACACTTGTGGCTTGATGACGAGGGCCAGGACATTGCCGAATACGCCGTAATGCTCGCGGTAATTCTGGTAATCGTAATTGGCACTGTTCGTCTGATTGGAACCAACGCCAACACAGTGTTCTCGCAGGTAGGCAGCTCACTCCAGTAGGGGCCGCCCCACCCTGCCGAAGTCGCCACTTCGGGCATGGCCTAAGCTGAACCGCGACTGATTGCGCTCAGGCTTGCTTGGTATAGGAGAGGAATGAATCGTACCCGACTCTTGATGATCGGAGGGCTCGCCCTCGCCATCGGCCTCCTCGCCAGCTTTACGGTCTTCAACCAACTGAAGGCCTCTAGATTCGGAGGCAACGAAGGTTCGACTCAAGTCTTGGTCGCCGCTAACGACATCCAGGTCGGTTCGAAATTAGCGGACCGAGATGTTCGTCTGGCCTCCTTTCCGCTATCGAGCGTGCCTCCCAACACCTATTCTCGTAAGTCTCAGGTAATCGGGCGCGGCGCTGTTCTTCCCATCAGCAAGGGCGAATTCATTCTGCCTAGTAAACTGGCCGCCGAAGATGCGGGCGCTGGTTTGCCTTCCATGATTCCTCCCGGAATGCGCGCGGTCTCTGTCCGCGTCAATGATGTCGTTTCCGTCGCCGGTTTCGTTCAACCCGGCACGCGCGTGGACGTTCTCGCCACCGGCAATCAGGGCTCCAGCAACGAGCGGCAGACCACCACCGTCCTCGAAAATGTCGCCGTAATCGCCGTCGGCCGCAGCCTTCTGGATCGCGTCATGACCGGCGAAACTCAGAATGCCAGCGTCATCACGCTCCTCGTCTCTCCTGACGATGCGCAAAAATTGACCCTCGCCTCCCAGGAAGGCCGCATTCAGTTGTCATTGCGTAATCCGCTCGATACCAAACAAGGCGGGACCGCTGCCACCCGCAACAGTTCGTTGTATCCGGGAGAAGCGCCGCGACCGGTAGCCACCAGCACCAAGCCTCACAAGGTAGTCGCCAAAGCCGTTCCTTCGGCCGCCCCGGCACCCTATCAGGTTGAGATGATTCGCGGCAGCAAACGGGATGAAACGAAATTCCCGGAGGAAAACAAATAAATCGGCCAATGCTGCTACGATTCGTTTCCGATCATCGTCTCAAGAAATTTTTTCTAGATTCCTCGCTGAGGTTCGCATTCATGAAAGCCTTCACGCTGGTCACCGCCGCGTTGCTTCTTGCTGCGATCCCAATCTTCGGGCAGACGCCCCCGGACACGACCCAGACTCCGCCCGCTGCCTCCACCACTTCGCCCGAAACTCTTGGAGGCGCCCCTCTCCGCGTCATGGTCGGCAAATCTCTCCTTATTAACACCACCGGACGCCTTAAGCGTGTTTCCGTTACCGACCCCGCTGTCGCCGACGCCCTGGTCATCACACCAACCCAAGTCCTGGTCAACGGCCTTGCTCCGGGCGAAGTCTCCCTTCTTATCTGGGATGAACTCGAACGCTCCCAAAGCTTCGACCTGCGTGTGGACGTCGACATCACCGCCGCTTCCGAAGAGATTCACAAACTGTTCCCCGCCGAGAAAATTGACGTCACCCCATCCCGCTCCGCAATTGTCCTCTCCGGACACGTAACCACCGAGGATGTCGCCAAGCATGCCGGGGCTTTGGCCACCGCTTATTCGAAAAACGTCGTCAACGTTCTGACCTTCGGACCAGTCGGAGCCGACGAAGTCTTGTTGGAAGTGAAATTTGCGGAAGTCGATCGCACCGCGCTTACTCAGCTCGGCATCAACCTTTTCTCCACCGGAGCCGGCAACACTATCGGCAACGTCACCACCGGCCAGTTCGGCGGCACAACCACCAGCCCGCTCCCCTACACCATCGGCGGCACCGGCACCGGACCGGGAACCACCGGCGGCGGCTTCACCGGCCAGACCAGCGTCGCCAACCTGCTGAACCTGTTTTTCTTCAACCCCAACGTGCACCTCGGTGGCGTCATCCAGGCCCTGCAAGAGCGCAACCTTCTTCAAATCCTGGCTGAGCCGAATTTGATCGCGGTCAATGGCAAGGAATCCAGCTTCCTCGCTGGCGGTGAGTTTCCCTTCCCTGTCGTCCAGCCCAATGCGACCGGCCTCTCCACCGTCACCATCCAGTTTCGCGAGTTCGGCGTGCGCCTGAAATTCACTCCCGTCATCCAGCCGAATGGCAACATTCATCTCCACGTTATGCCAGAGGTGAGCACGCTCGATTTCACCAATGCAGTCACCGTCTCCGGCACCACCATCCCCGCCCTCAGTACCCGCAAGGCCGACAGCGAATTCGAATTACAGGATGGCCAGAGCTTCGTCATCGCCGGGCTCATGGATAACCGCGTCACCGACATCATGAATAAGATTCCGGGGCTTGGCGACATTCCTATCCTCGGCAATTTCTTCCGTAGCAAGAGTGCTCAGAAGAGCAATTCGGAGTTAATGGTTCTTTGCACGGCGCGCCGTGTCTCGCCGAGCGCCGCCGAACCGAGAACTCCTACGAATCCAAAGCCTTTCTTGGATCAGCAGAAATTTGATGGCAAAAAGCCTACTGCCACCGATAAGTAGGCATAGATGGCGTCTCGCCGTGGTCTAATAGGGGTACTGGGGTCCAGTTATGCCGGGCTTGTCCGTAGCCATTTTCGCCACCGACAATGATCAACGCGCCGTCTTGCAAGTCCTAGTGGATGGAACCGGCGTCGCTCATACTGCGTGCTCCAGCGCTTCTCTGCCTCTCACCCCCTCCGATCCGGTCGTCTGCAGGACGCAAGCCTTCTCGCCGGAAGTGCTCATCGTCGATCTTGCTGTCGACGCCATCGCCGGAGCCCTGCGCGCTCTCGAAGTGCTTCATCAGGAATTTCCCCAATCGGCCATCTTCGCCGTCGGCCCCATGACTCAGCCGCAACTGATCGTGAGCGCCATGCGTGCAGGTGTTCGCGAGTATCTCGAGCGTCCGCCCAACACTACCGATCTGCTGGAAGCCTTCGTCCGTCTCTCCGGCACACGTCGCAAGCCCGGACGCGAGTCTTCGCGCGGTAAGGTCTTTACCATCGTGAACGCCAAAGGCGGCGCCGGCGCCACCACGGTAGCGGTCAACCTCGCTATCGCCTTGCAGACGATTAATCCGCGGACCGCTCTCGTCGACCTCGCCCACCTCGGACACTGTGCCCTTCACATGCACCTGAAGCCGGCCTTTACCATTACCGACGCCCTCTCCAACCTCCACCGCCTCGATGCATCCCTGCTCGACAGTTTCATGGTCCGCCACGATCGCGGACTGCAAGTCCTCGCGGGAGTCTCGACCCCCATTCCCATCGAGCCCTCCGCATCCGACTTCGCCCGTTTGTTCGACATGATCGTCGGCATGTTTCATTACGTCGTGGTTGACGCCTCGTCGCGTCTCGACAGTGCCACCCGTCTCGCCAGCAATCTCTCCGAAAAGATTCTGCTCATCGCCCACGCCGATGTCGCCTCTCTTTGGAGCGCCGGCCGAGTCGCCCAGTATCTCGGAGAGACGGGCTCCCGCGACCGCTTTGCCCTGGTCTTGAACCGCTATCGCAAGGTGACCGGATTCAATGAGGGTGAGACCGAGGCTGCGATTGGAGCCCCCGTTCTTTGGCGCATCCCCAACCAGTTCTTCGCCGTCTCCACCGCCATCGATCGCGGCGTTCCCGTGATGAACACCAGCAATACTGAAATCGCCCGCTCCTTCAGCGGTCTTGCAACACTCTTGACGAAAGACGATCTGGAAGTGAAACGCAGCGCATGGTCCCTGTTCAAGACCGTGTAGAACGTTGGAAGTAAGAACTAACAAGTGAGAAGTTAAGCCGTTAGCGGAAAGCGGTATAAGGTTAGCCGTAAGCAGTTAGCGCAGCACAGCCGGGAACCGAAAAACATGCCAAACCTCCAAGCCTTCGAGCGAAGCGAATACCAGCAGGTCAAAGCCGACTTGCATCGGAAGATCCTCGATCGTCTCGACCTCGAAAAACTTGGCCGCTCGACCGGCGATTCCGCGCGCGAGGAAGTCCTCGTTCTCATCCGCAACTCCGTCAACAGCGAAGCCGTTCCTCTCAGCTTTGCCGAACGCGAGCGTCTCTCCCGCGAAATTCTCGACGAAATCTTCGGCCTCGGCCCGCTCGAGCCCCTCCTGAAAGATCCGACCGTCTCCGATATTCTCGTCAATCGCTACGATCGCGTTTACGTCGAGCGCGCCGGCAAACTCGAAATCACCGGCTTGACCTTCAAAGACAACCAGCACCTGATGCAGATCATCGACCGCATCGTCTCCCGCATCGGACGCCGCGTCGACGAATCCTCGCCCATGGTTGACGCCCGCCTGCAGGACGGCTCCCGCGTCAACGCCATCATTCCCCCGCTCGCGCTCGATGGGGCCTGTCTCTCCATCCGCCGCTTCGGCCGCGATCCCGTCACCTCCCGCAACATGCTCGATAACAAGACCCTGACCGACCAGATGCTCGAACTGCTCTCTGCCATGGTCAAGGGCCGCCTGAACCTCTTGATCTCCGGCGGCACCGGCGCCGGCAAAACCACGCTCCTCAACGTACTCTCCGGATACATCCCTAACACGGAGCGCATTGTCACCATTGAAGACGCCGCCGAACTGCAACTCAAGCAGGAACACGTAGTGCGCCTCGAAACCCGTCCCCCCAATATCGAAGGCAAGGGCGCAGTCCGCATGCGTCAGTTAGTCATCAACAGTCTCCGTATGCGCCCCGACCGCATCGTGGTTGGCGAGGTCCGCGGCGAAGAAGCTTTTGACATGCTGCAGGCCATGAACACCGGCCACGAGGGTTCTCTTACCACTGTCCACGCCAACTCTCCCCGCGATGCTCTCAACCGCGTCGAGAACATGGTCTCGATGGCCAATCTCAACATTCCTGAGCGCGCCGTCCGCCAGCAGGTGGCCAACGCAATTCATGCCGTCGTTCAGATCGCCCGTCTGTCCGATGGTTCCCGCAAAGTTATGACCGTCGCTGAAATCACCGGCATGGAAGGCGATATGATCACCACCGAAGACGTATTCGTCTTCGAGCGCAGCGGCGTTGACGAAAGCGGCCGCGTGCGCGGTGCCTTCCACTCCAACGGCCGGGCTCCCCGCTTCGCCGAGCGCCTTGCAACCGCAGGCTGCCGTCTCAATCCCGCAATCTTCGAGTCTCGGTTGGAGGTCTAGTCGATGCTGGTCGTCATCGCCCTCCTCGTTTTCGTGGTCGTGGCCCTCGGCGCTTTCGTGGTGTTCTCACTCCTCGACCAGCGCAAGGCCCAGGCGCGCGTTCTCCGCGACCGCCTCGTTGCCGTTGACCAGACAACCGGCCGCGCCCCTCTCGAACTCGCCCTCCTGCGCGACGAGATGATGAGCCGCATCCCGGCTTTCGACACCCTCCTGCGCCGCTCCGAGCGCGTCTCCTTGCTCCAAAAGATGCTGGCGCAAGGCAACGTCGATATCCGCGCCGGAAATTTCCTCATCATGTGCGGAGTCGCGGCCGTCGGGCTCGCCGTCATCGCTTTCATCGCCGGCGGCAACATCATCTTTGGATGGGTGGGCCTGCTCCTCGGCTTCTTCGTCCCCTATGCGTACGCCTCCCACATGCGCACGAAACGTTTTCAGAAATTTGAGGAGAAATTTCCCGAGGCCATCGACACCCTCTCTCGCGCCGTCCGCGCCGGCCATGCTTTCACGACCGCCCTTGAGATGATCGCCAACGAACTCGCCGAGCCAGTTGCCGGCGAGTTTCGCCAGCTCTACGAAGAACAGA
>Ga0206937_10274_pt1 | contig 13073 bp, 8 predicted proteins | sample Alteio_BWOrgHeat_11_FD_152923 | JGI IMG/M metagenome (GOLD analysis project Ga0206937, IMG submission 152923) | Enriched cells from forest soil in Barre Woods Harvard Forest LTER site, Petersham, Massachusetts, United States -... | ecosystem: Environmental > Terrestrial > Soil > Temperate forest >... | reverse complement strand
AGGCGCTGCCTTCCCCACGCCCAAACGCGCGCAGCGCCTAACTTTTCCCTTCGTTCCCGGGCTCCAGCCTGGGAACGCAATTGTCCCCGGGGCTCCAGCCTCGCAAACGCCCGCAACACACAGCGCTGCCAAGTTCAAAAAAACTAGGAACGTCTTCCGCCCTCATCCCTCCCCCTTCGCGCCCTTCGCGGTTAAATCTCAATCCCTCCCTACGCCGCCGCCCGCTTCAAAAGCTTCTCCGCGTAAGCATTGAGACTGTCGCCTTCCTGAAGCGCCCGCAATGCGAGGAGCTTGTGCAACGTCGGATCCACGCGCAGCACGAACTTGCCGCTATATTCCTTGCCAGCGCTCGGCTCTGGCAACACCTTTCCCTCCTTGTTGTAAAGCGACACCCATTCCTCCACGATCTTCCGGAGCTGCCGGTACACCTCGCCTTCATCCTTCCCATGGCAGCACTGGCCGATCAGAGGCGGCGCGCTCCCGATAAAGCAACCATCCTTCTCGCTCCATTCCACGATCTTGATATAGTCGTTCGCCTTGATTTTTTTCATGCTTTGCTCTCCCGGATTTTCCGTTTCACTTCCTTCTCCTGGTAATAATGCGCATCCTCCCCCGGTTTCCCGGAGAGGGTGACCCTCAGCCCTTTCACATGCTCGAAGTTCCGATGGCTTCCTTTCCCTCCGCGATCTACAAACCCCGCGCGCTCAAGATCAGCGATGAGCTGTCGGATTTTCCTCGGCATCCCGGAATAGTATCATAGTGATACTGCCAAGGCAAAATTATTCACAGCAGCGTCGTAATCAGTTTTCGTCATTCATCATCACTGGTTGCTGATGCGAATTTAACTCTCCAACCCTTTTAACAATTTAACCTTGTGCCAGATTCGATGTTGGACGTTCTCCCATCCTCCCCCTTTGCGTCCTTAGCGCCCTTCGCGGTTAAATCTCATTTCCCAATCCGCAACGGCGTCCTGTTCCGGTAAAGCCCCACATCCCCCCGGATCGTCCCGCCCAACGTCACATTCCCCCGCCCATTAGCCAGCACCAAAGCCCTCTGCGCCGTCTCCACCGCCCTGGCAAAATCTCCCGCCTCTGCATAGGCAGCCGCCAGCGTGCGAAGAATGCCCGGGTCATTCCCCCCCGATGCCTGGTTGGCCTTCACCGCAAGTTCCATCGCCCTTGCCCCATCGCGAAGGGAATCCTCCGGCGCGGTGGCCAGCAGTAACGCGAGACTGTTTTGAAAAGCCGCATTCGCCGGTTGCAGATTGAGGGCCTCCTGCAAATACCCCATCGCCTCCTGTTCGCGCCCTTGTTGCGACAGCACATTCCCCAGGTTATAGCCCGCCTCCGCGTAAGAGGGATTGATTCGCACCGCCTCGCGATACTCGGCTATGGCTTCATCCGCCCGCCCCAGTTGAAAAAGAGCAACCCCCAGGCCGTTGTGTGCGGTCGCGTAAGCCGGCTTGATCCGCAAAGCCTCACGAAATTGTGCGACCGCTTCTTCCGTCCGCCCCAGCCGGAAAAACGCCACGCCAAAGCCGTTGCAGGCCTCCGCATAGTCAGGCTTTATCCGCAGCGCTTCGCGAAATTCCGTCATCGCCTCCTCCATGTGGCCCTGTTGCGATAGCACAGTGCCAAGGCCGTTGTGAGCCTCCGCATACTCCGGATTCGTCTGCAACGCTTCGCGAAATTGCGTCGCCGCCTCCTCCGCTTGCCCCGATTGAAAAAACGCATTGCCGAGATTGTTATGCGCCTTCACATAAACGGGATCGATCCGTAGCGCCTCGCGAAATTCACCCATCGCCTCATCCCTTCGCCCTTGTTGGGACAAAGCCATGCCGAGATTGTTGTGCGCAATGGAGTTGTCTTCCGTGCATTCAAGGGTATGGGTCCAGAGCGTTATGCTGTCGCGCCACCAGGCAACCTGGGTGCACGCCGCCACCAGCAGCCCGCACAGCACCGCACCCGCCGCGCTCCCCAGAGCCACACGCCGATGCTGCCACTGCGCCGTCAGGTCCACAGCCAGCCATGTCAGCCCGGCATACAACCCGATCTGCGGCAGGTAATTGTAATGGTCCGCCCGCGCATGCCGGGAGATCTGCACGATCCCGCACACTGGCACCAGCATCCCGAGGTTCCACAGCCACCCCATCAGCAGGTAAGGATGCTTTCTGCGCAAAAGAAAAACGCCCGCGGTAACCACCCCCAATAACACCAGCGCTGCCGGCCACCAGCGCAAACTCTCTTCGTCATGCGTGTAAATCACCGCCAGCCCCGCCGGCCGGATCATCTGGCCCACATACATCACGCACCACACCGGCGCCTCGCACATCCGTGTCCGGAACGGGACCGGCACGATATCATTGTAACCCGTTTCGCCCCGCCCCGTCATTATCGACACGCACAGCCACGCCGAGAGCGCCAGCAAAGGAATTTTTTCCAGCACAGCCCGCCGGTTTACGGAAAACCATCCTGCCGTTTTCCCGCCGTCTGGTGATGGCTGGAACAACCGCTTCAGCGGCCAGTAATCCACCAGCAGCAGCACAAACGGCAGCGTCACCAGCATTGGTTTGCACATCAAGCCCATCGCAAACAGGATGATTACTGTCAGGTATCGCCACGGGGATCCCGGCCGTTGAACGTACCGGAGATAGGCTCCCAGCGTCAGCATGAAGAACAGCCCGCTCAGCACATCCTTGCGCTCCGCAATCCACGCGACGGATTCCACGTGCAGCGGATGGATGGCAAACAAAGCCGCCACAAAAGCGCTGCGCCAGGGTGCTCCGGTCATTGCCCGCAGGATCAAAAAAAGCAGGATCGTCGAGGCAAGGTGCAGCAGCACATTGGTGAGATGATGCCCTCCCGCGTTCAATCCATGGAGCTGGAAGTCGAGCATATGGGAAACCGCCACCAGCGGAGTCCAGAGCCCTCCGTCCTTGTGGGTGAAAGCCTGCGCCACACCGCCGGGAGTCAGCCCCTTTAAGACCTCGGCGTTTTGGTAAACATACCCATCATCATCGTAGTTGATGAATTCATAGTGCAGCGTCCGCCCAAAAACGAGGAACACCAGAATCGCCAGCAGAGCGCAGATAACAATTGTTTCACGGCTTCTCCACGCCGGCCCTTCCAAGTCATCCGCTGCGGCAGGCGATGCGTATTCCGCTCCCCGCGCCTCCCGCGCCGCCGAAGATTCACGGATTGCAGCAGCAACACTTTTTTTCAGTGCAGGCTTCTTGGATTTCCGGCTCATAAATATTGGAGGCGCGGCGTTTTTAATTTCTCTTCACTTTAGCTTTCCTATTTCCCCGCTCCCATCCTTAACGGCTTGCCCTCTTGGTAAAGCTTCACATGCCCCTGGATAGTCTCGCCCAACGCCGCGTTCCCCTGGCCATTGGCCAGTTGCAAAGCCTTCTGTGCTGTTTCCACCGCCTTGGGAAACTGCCCGGTTTCCGCATAGGCCGCCGCCAGCGCAACAAGTATAACCGGTTGCCCGCCTCCCGATAGCTGGTTCATCCGCTCCCCAAGCTCGACGGCCTGCGCCCCGTTACGGATCGCGCCATTGGTGGAAGTGGCAAGCAACAGCGCCAGGTTGTTCCCCGCCTGGATATTTTGCGGCTGCAGTTCCAGCACGCGCTGGAAGTGTGCAATCGCCTCGCCTTCCTCCCCTTTTTGAAGAAAGACATTAGCGAGATCGTAATGCGCTTCCGCAAAGTTTGGGTTGATTGCGAGCGCTTTCTTATAGTGGTCAATCGCCCGGTCGATCTCCCCTTTTTGCACATGTGCAGTTCCCAGGTTGGTCTCGGCCTCGGCGTATTTCGGGTTGATAGCCAGCGCCTTCTCGTAGCTGGCGATAGCTTCGTTCATCTCTCCTTTCTGCAAGAAACCATTGCCGAGGTTATATTGGATTTCGGCCGGGTCGGCCGTTTTTTGATCACGGATAGCCCCGGGATCAATCTGCCCTTTTTGGGCGAGGGCGATCTTCAGTTTGTTCCGCGCCTGCGGGTATTCGGGTTTGATCTCGATGGCTTTCTGGTAACTCTCAATGGCCTCGTCCACCTGGTTTTTTTGCAGGAGCGCGCTGCCGAGATTGTAGTGGGCTTCCGCCAGGCCGGGCTTGATTTCGGTAGCCCTCCGGAAATGAAGGATCGCCTCGTCGAGTTCCCCCTTTTGGATCAAGGCGGTGCCGAGATTGTTTTGGGCATCGGCGTAGTAAGGGTCGTCTTCAATCGCTTTTTGATAGCTGGCAATAGCTCCATCAACGTCGCCCCTTTGAATAAGAGCGAGACCCAGGTTGTAGTGCGCATCCGCATATTTCGGGTTGATCTCCAGCGCTCTCTGGTAACTTTCCAGGGCTTCATTCACTTCTCCCTTTTGCAGCAGGGCATTGCCGAGATCGTAGTGGAGTTCAGCCACGCCGGGTTCGTTTTCAATCGCTTTTTGATAGTGGGCTATCGCTTCGTCCGTTTGTCCATTTTGGAATAGTGCGACCCCCAGGTTGTTCCGCGCCTCGACAAAGCCGGGCTTGAGTTCCAGTGCTTTTTTGAAATGGGGGATTGCCTGGTCTGCTTTTCCTTCCTCGGCAAGCGCTTTCCCGAGGTTGTTGTGGGCTTCCGGATATTCGGGTTGGATTTCCAGCGCCTTCTGGAAATGCGGGATCGCCTGCTCCCTTTCCCCGTGTTCCAGGAGGGCGTGCCCGAGGTTGTCATGGGCGATATAGTTGTCTTCCGTGCAGGCTATCGCATGTTCCCACAGCGATTTGCTGTCATGCCAGTAGGCTATTTGGACTCTGGAGCAAAAGATCAACACAGCGATCACAGCCGCCGTAAGACCCGCAAGCAAAAGCTGGCGATGGCGCACTTGGGCGCATAGGTCGGCCACCCCCCATGTCACCAGGATGTACAAGCCTATCTGCGGCAGGTAGGTGTAGCGGTCTGCATGCGTGTAGTAGGAGATCCGGGTAATCCCGATCACCGGCACCAGCATCCCCAGGTACCATAGCCAGCCCATTATCACCCAGGGTTGTTTTCCCCGGCAGGAAAATGCCCCGTAGGAAATGGCGGCCAGCAGCGCCAGGGACACGATGGCCCCTGCAACAGGCGCATGATTCATCGGATCCAGGTAGGGGATCGCCAATCCCGCCGGGTAAACCATCTGCCGCAGATAGATGACATAGGAGACCAATGCATTACAGATGCGGGAGATGATCGGGTCGTCGATGTTGATTGCCGATTCGTGGTGCGCCGCAATCACCGTCGCCACGCTCGAGACAACCACCAGCGCAAACAGCGGAATTTTTTCCATGACCAGCCTGCGTACGGCGGGCAGGAAATTCGCTTTCGTCAACACCCGCGGAAAACGATTCAGCGGCCAGTAATCCAGCAGCAGCAACGCGAACGGCAGCGTGACCAGCATCGATTTTGCCATCAGCCCAAGTGCGAACAGAAACGCCACGCTCCAGTAACGGATGAAAGACCCCGGTTTGCGCACGTAGCGGAGATAAGCCCCCAGCGTCAGTACGAAAAAAAACGAGCAGAGCATGTCGCCGCGCGCCGACACCCAGGCAACCGCCTCCACGCGCAGGGGATGAATCGCAAATACCGTCGCGACGATCGCGCTGCGCCACAGCGCCGCGGTCATCTGCCACAGCACGAGGAACAGCAGGACCGTCGTGGCCGTATGCAGTAAAACATTCGTTAAAACGTGCCCACCGCCCCAAAGTCCGTAAAACTGGCAGTCGGCCATGTGGGAGAGCACGGTCAACGGCGCCCACCGGTCGATCGTGGTGTGTGTAAACGCCCACTCGATCCCCTTCCAGCCCAACCCCGCGATCACATGCGGATTTTCAGTCACATTCTCCGGGTCGTCATAGTTGATGAACCCAAACCCAACCGCCTGCCCGAAAACCATCAGCACAATCACCACCAGGAAAACCGCCACCCCCAACGCAACCCAGCGGTCACTGATCCCGCTCACCGCCACCGCTCCCTCAACACTCGGCCCCGGCGCCCCTTGCCGCTCACCTCTCCCCGCCGCCGCAGCAGCCGGAGGCGCCTGCCTTGAAGCCGCGGCATTCCCGGAAAGCTGTCCCGCCGCTTTTCTTTTGGAAGTTTTTTTCGATTTCCGGCTCATGAAGGAGGAGGGCTGACCTCCTCCATTAGTAGGAATTCAAAGCGAATGGCAAGCCTCCTCCCGCCCCAACCAAAAATCGCCCCGCGATTTTTCCCTGTAGGGGAAGATGCCATCTTCCCCACGCCCAACCGCGCGCAGCGCCAAACTTTATTTCCCTCGTTCCTCAGGCTCCAGCCTGGTAACGCAATTGTCTTCGAGGCTCCAGCCTCGTGCGCACCCGCAACACAGCGCAACCAAATTCAAAAAACTAGGAACAAGGAGCTTCTTCCGCCCTCCTCATTTCCCTTCGCCCCCGTTAGATTCAATGTTGGAAGTTGGACGTTGAATGTTGAACGGTCTCCCGTCCCTCCCCCTTTGCGTCCTTAGCGCCCTTCGCGGTTAAATCTCATTCCCTCGCCCGCACCACACAGTGCAACCAAATTCAAACAACCAGGAACCTTGAACCAGAAACCAGAAACTACTTTCCCCCTCCGCGGCCTCCGCGCCTCCGCGTGAACCCTCTTTATTTCCCCACCCGCACCATATCCACGAGCCACACCCCATCCTTCAGCACCATATCGACATCCACCTTGTCAATATCCCTGTCAAACTTGGCGGAGAGGCTCACCGTCGCCTTGTCCCCCTTGATCACCGTCTTGCCGGCTTTGAACGGCGACGTAGGCGTATCCTGCGCCTCCAGCACGGGATCACTTTCAACCGATTCATTCTTCGGTGACATTTGCTTCGCGTAGTATTTCTTGAACGCTGGCGTCACGAGCTTCGACTTCGCCATCCAGGTCGTGGTTTCCTTGTCCGCCTTCACCAGGACCAGATACTCCGCATAGAATTTTTCCGCCGCCTTGTCCGGCCCCTCGGACGGCTCACCCGCAATGGCAATCGCGGGAAATTGAATCAACAGCGCGCAAATGACAGCGAGAATCGACAGGGTTCGAGTCATAATCCAACCATCTTCAATCCGCCAAAACGGAATTCAAGATTATAATCAAAACACCTGCGCGCACCCTTCCCACATCGACCATTCTCAAAAGCAATCCCTCCCAATTTTTCTTCAACCCTGTAAGCCGGAGACAAAGCCGTGGGCGGAGGTGGGCGGCTTAATCCTGTTCATCCTGTCTAAAAATTCTTCATCTTAAATAGACGCCCCGTCACCCGACCCCCTCTTTCGTATTGGTTCCGGCCGCACCCCCGAATATCCTTCTGCCGATGCCGGAAAGAACAATCGAACAGGTGCGGGAAAGTCTGGACGCCATTTATCGCGCGGAGTCCGGCCGCATTCTCGCCACACTCATCCGTCTGCTCGGCGATTTCGATCTGGCCGAGGACGCGGTGCACGATGCCTTCGCCGCGGCGCTCCAGCGCTGGCCGCAGGACGGCATCCCGGCCAATCCCCGCGCATGGCTCGTCTCCACCGGACGATTCAAGGCCATTGATGCGCTACGCCGCGGCGCACGCTTCGATGCCTCGCGGGAAGAGATTGCGGCACAACTCGAGACCGGAGTCGATGATGGGACAATTGCCGTGGCTGGGGCGGACGCTAGCGTTGAAGATGACCGGTTGCGGTTGATTTTTACCTGTTGTCATCCCGCTCTCGCGCCGGAGGCCCGCGTGGCGTTGACGTTGCGCGAAGTCTGCGGCCTCACTACTGAGGAAATTGCACGCGCCTTCCTCACGGCCGCACCCACGCTCGCCCAAAGGATCGTGCGGGCCAAGGCAAGGATTCGCGAGGCGCGCATTCCCTACGAGGTGCCCTCTCCGGAAGAACTGCAGGATCGTTTGCACGCGGTGCTGCAAGTGGTTTATCTGGTGTTCAACGAGGGTTACTCCGCGTCGTCGGGCGCATCGCTTACGCGGGCGGATCTTTCGGCCGAAGCCATCCGGCTCGGGCGATTGCTGCTGGAGTTATCGCCGGAACCGGAGGTCATGGGATTGCTCGCGCTCATGCTCTTGCAGGAATCGCGCCGCACAGCCCGCACTTCGCCCGCGGGCGAACTCATTCTTCTGGAGGATCAAGACCGGTCGCTATGGAATCGCGGGCAAATCGCGGAAGGCGTGAAGTTGGTCGAGCAGGCATTGTCATCGCGACGTTTCGGCCCCTACACGCTTCAGGCGGCGATTGCCGCGGTGCATTCCGAAGCATCTGGCGCCGCATCCACCGACTGGCCGCAAATCGTCGCGCTCTACGGCGCCTTGGCGCGTACCGGGCCGTCACCCATCGTGGAATTGAATCGCGCCGTGGCGGTGGCGATGCGCGATGGGCCGGAGGCCGGGCTGGCGTTGATCGACGCCATTTTCGCGCGCGGCGACCTGGTGGATTATCACCTCGCGCACTCGGCACGGGCGGATTTGTGCCGTCGTCTGGGTAGGAGCGTCGAGGCCCGTTCATCCTACAAAAGCGCCCTGGCGCTTACGCGATTGGAACCGGAACGGCGTTTCCTCGAAAAACGGCTCCACGAGTTGGGAGAGGGCACACCTTGAAATAAATTTCAAAAAAATGAGGGACCTTGTCGAATTCCGTAAACCCCAAACGACTACCTCTTGAAAACCATCAACTCAAACAACAATCAAAACGAATCAATATGAAATACATCTGCCTTGGATACATCGAACCGAATAAGTTTGAAACAATGTCTGAAACCGAGCGCAACGCCATGCTCGACGAGTGCTTCACCTACGACGACGAGTTGCGGAAAAAAGGACACTTCGCCGGTGGCGAAGCCCTGCAAGGCCCTCAAACCGCCGCAACCCTGCGTTGGAAGGATGGCAAGGTGTCCATCACCGACGGCCCATACGCCGAAACCCGGGAACAACTCGGCGGCATCCTGATTCTTGAGGCCCGGGACCTGAATCACGCGATCCAACTGATGTCGAAACACCCGGGCGTGAAGGCCGGCCCGTTCGAAATACGCCCTGCCGCCGACCTCACCGACATGATTCACGGGAGCGAGCAGCGGCGTGCCGGAGTCAAAGCTTAATCAAAATGAAATACCGGGTCGTCGCCATGTGGGTGGCGGCCCGGCTGAAAAACCACAACCAGAAATAAAAACGACCATGTCAAAATTACGTGTCAATTGCTTCGGATTATCCATCGACGGCTTCGGCGCCGGCCCCGATCAGGACATCAACAATCCACTCGGCGTCGGAGGCATGGGCCTGCACCAGTGGTTCTTCGCCACGCGCACTTTCCAAAAAATGCACGGCAATGACGGCGGCGACGGCGCCACCGGCATCGACAACGATTTCGCGGAACGCGGATTCGACAAGGTCGGCGCGTGGATACTCGGCCGCAACATGTTCGGACCCATCCGCGGCGCATGGCCCGATGACAAATGGAAAGGCTGGTGGGGCCAAACCCCGCCCTATCACACCCAGGTATTCGTCCTCACCCACCACCCGCGCGAGTCCATCGAAATGGACGGCGGCACCACCTTCCATTTCGTCACCGACGGCATCCAGGCCGCCTTGAATCGCGCCAAGGAGGCCGCAGGCGGACTCGACGTCCGCATCGGCGGCGGCCCGGCCGCTATCCGCCAATATCTCCAGGCCGGATTGATTGACCAACTGCACATCGCCATTTCGCCCGTAATCCTGGGCAGCGGCGAAAGCCTCTTCGCCGGCATCGACCTCCTGAAGCTGGGATACAAATGCACCGAACACGTCACCACCCCCGCCACCACGCACCTCGTGCTCGAAAAATAATTCCCCTTCAACTCTTCCTCTCTCACTCCTCGTTTACTCCTCGTTACCAGGCTCCAGCCTGGCAACGCAATTGTCTTCGAGGCTCCAGCCTCGTGTGCGTTCATAGCACACAGCACCCACCATTAACCCAACGCGTCTGCCCGAACTGGAGTACCGAGGCTTTGCGAGATACTCGACTCTTGGAGAGGCCGAGGGGCAATGGCGGCAATTGGATGTTCTCCCATCCTCCCCCTTTGCGTCCTTAGCGCCCTTCGCGGTTAATTCCTATTTCCCGATCCGCAACGGCGTCCCGTTCTGGTAAAGCTTGATATGCCCCTGGATCGTCTCGCTTAACCCCGCATTTCCCTGTCCACTAGCCAGTTGCAAAGCCTTCTGCGCCGTCTCCACCGCCTTGGGAAACTGCCCCGTTTCCGCATAAGCTGCCGCAAGCGCCACAAGAATCACCGGCTGGCCCCCTCCCGATAGCTGGTTCATCCGCTCCGCCAGCTCCACCGCTTTCGTTCCATTGCGGATCGCCCCATTGGTGGAAGTCGCAAGCAGCAGCGCCAGGTTATTCCCCGCCTGGATATTTTGCGGCTGCAGTTCCAGCACCCGCTGGAATTGGACGACCGCCCCGCTTTCGTCCCCGTTTTGCAGAAACGCATTCGCGAGATCGTAATGCGCCTCTACAAAGTCCGGTTTGAGTTCAATCGCTTTCTGATAATGCGCAATCCCCTCGTCGATCTCCTTTTTTTGCACAAGGGCGGTTCCCAGGTTGGTCTCCGCCTCCGCAAAATCGGGCCTGATCTCGATGGCACGCTGATACTGCGGGATCGCCTGTTCCTCCCGCCCCCCTCGCAAAAAAACATCGCCCAGCTTGCAGTGCGCCTCGGCGTAATCCTGTTGAATCTCAATTGCTTTTTGATAACTCGCCACCGCTCCATCCAGGTCTCCTTTTTGCAGGAGCGCACCGCCAAGATTATAGGAAATTTCCGCAAGGCCCGGCTTGAGTTCCACAGCCCTCCGGTAATGGGAAATAGCCTGGTCGAGCTCTCCTTTTTGCAGCAATGCATTGCCGAGATTGTTTTCGGGATCCGCATACTCGGGATTATTCTCAATTGCTTTTTGATAGGAGGCGATTGCTTCATCCACCTCTCCCTTTTGAAAAAGCGCCAGCCCCATGTTGTAGTAAGTCACCGCATATTTCGGATTGATCTCCATCGACTTCTTGTAAGCGGACATCGCCTCATCAGTCCGCCCGTTTTTCAGCAAGGCATTGCCAAGATTGCTGTACGCCATGTAGTTATCCTGCGTGCAGGCGATCGCGTGCCGCCACAGCGACTCATTATCGCGCCAGTACGAAGTCTGGACCCTCGCGCAGATTGTCAGGGCCACGATCACAACCCCCGAAAGTCCGCCCAGCAACAGCCCGCGATGCCGCAGCGACGCGCTCATATCCACTACGCCCCAGATAACTGCAAGATACAATCCTATCTGCGGCAGATAGGTATAACGGTCCGCATGCGCGTAGTAGGAAATCTGCACGATCCCGATCACCGGCACCAGCATCCCCACATACCAAAGCCAGCCCACCGCAAACCACGGCTTCGTCTTCCAAAGATAAAACGCCGCATACGAAATACCCGCCAGTATCATAAGCGCCAGTGCCGTCTGACCGTAGGAAACGCCATGCACCGGAGTGATATAAGGGATCGCCAACCCGGCTGGATACACCATCTGCCGCAGATAGATCGCGTACGAGATCAACGAATTGCAAACGCGCTGAACGATCGAATCGTTTTCGATCCGGTCGACAGGAATGCCGCGTATGGCAAGGAATGTGGCCACGCTCGAGATGATCGCCAGTGCAAACAGCGGAACCTTCTCCAGCACCAGCCCCCGGGTCGCACTCCAATAATTTCCTTTGTTGAATGTCCGCGGAAAACGCTCCAGCGGCCAGTAATCCAGCAGCAATAGCACAAAGGGTAGCGTCACGATCATCGATTTCGTCATCAACCCCAGTGCAAACAGGCATGCAACTGTCCAATAACGAACGTGGGATTGCGGTTTGCGCACATAGCGGAGATACGCGCCAAGCGTCAGCACGAAAAAGAAAGTATTCAGCACATCGCCACGCGCCGAGACCCAGCAAATCGTTTCCACGCGCAGGGGATGAATGGCAAATACAGTTGCCACAAAAGCGCTGCGCCATAGTGCCGCAGTCATTTGCCACAATACGAAAAAGAGCAGGATCGCGGAGATCGTATGAAGCAGGACATTGGTTAAAATATGTCCCCCCGCCCAGAGGCCATAAAGCTGGCAGTCGGCCATGTGCGAAATCACAGTTAACGGGGCCCATCGCCCGACAACCGTGTGCGTAAATGCCCACGCGATCCCCTTCAAATTCAAGCCGGCCATCACATTGGCGTTCTGGGACACGTTATCCGGGTCATCATAATTGATAAATCCGAATCCCAACGTCTGCCCAAAAACCACCCACACAATCACCGCAAGAAAAACAACCACCCCCAAAGCCTTCCAGCGGTCATCCTTCCTCACCTCTTCAACAACCGGCGCATCCTGCCCCCCACGTCGCCCCAAAGCGGTCGTCGAAGGCGCCGCCTTCGAAGCCGCTCCTCCGGAAAGCTGGCCAGCAGCTTTCTGTCGCGAAGTTTTCTTGGATTTCCTGCTCATGAAGGTGGAGGGAGGCCTCCATTAGTCGGAATTCATAACGAATGGCAAGCCTCCTCCCGCCCGCACCAAAAATCGCTCCGCGATTTTTCCCTGTAGGGGAAGGTGTTACCTTCCCCACGCCCAAACGCGCGCAGCGACTGATTTTTCCCTCGTTCCTCAGGCTCCAGCCTGGGAACGCAATTGTCTTCGAGGCTCCAGCCTCGCAAGCGTTCGCAACATACAGCGCTGCCAAATTCAAAAACAGGGAACAAGGAACTTGCGCACCCTCGCGCGGGTAAGACCACAAATGTCCTACCGCCTGTTTTATATTCCCGTCCATGAACAAAAACTACACCGAAATCGCATTCATCCTCGACCGTTCCGGCTCCATGGGGAGTTGCAGGGACGCCGCCATCGAAGGCTTCAACCGCTTCCTCCTCGACCAGCAGCAGACCCCGGGCACCGCAAAGCTCACACTCATCCTTTTTGATGACAAATACCTCGTCCCCGTCCAGGCACTCCCCGTGCAGGAAGTGCTCGGGCTGAACGCCGAAACCTACGAGCCCCGCAACACCACCGCCCTGCTGGACGCCATCG
>Ga0206937_10272_pt1 | contig 13241 bp, 5 predicted proteins | sample Alteio_BWOrgHeat_11_FD_152923 | JGI IMG/M metagenome (GOLD analysis project Ga0206937, IMG submission 152923) | Enriched cells from forest soil in Barre Woods Harvard Forest LTER site, Petersham, Massachusetts, United States -... | ecosystem: Environmental > Terrestrial > Soil > Temperate forest >... | reverse complement strand
GGAACTGCTTCAACGGTTATCACCGTAAATCCAAATCCAACACCTGTAATATCCGGAGGACCCTCATTCTGTGGAGGCAGTGGAGTATTAGATGCAGGTTCTTATTCAAGTTATTTATGGGATGATAATTCAACTACTGAATTCAGAACTGTTACTGCAAGCGGAACATATAGTGTTACTGTAATAGATAGTCATGGATGTTCGGGAACTGCTTCAACGGTTATCACCGTGAATCCAAATCCAACGCCTGTAATATCCGGGGGACCTTCATTCTGCGGTAGCGGAGTATTAGATGGGGGTTCTTATACAAGTTATTTATGGGATGATAATTCAACTACTGAATTCAGAACTGTTACCGCAAGCGGAACATATAGTGTTACTGTAATAGATAGTCATGGATGTTCGGGAACCGCTTCAACAGTTATCACTGTGAATCCAAATCCAACGCCTGTAATAACAGGAGGACCCTCATTCTGCGGAAGCGGAGTATTAGATGCAGGTTCTTATACAAGTTATTTATGGGATGACAATTCAACGACTGAATTCAGAACAGTTACCGCAAGCGGAACATATAGTGTTACAGTAATAGATAGTCATGGATGTTCGGGAACTGCTTCAACGGTTATAACGGTGAATACAATTCCAACTCAACCTGGAACTATTTCAGGAAACACAACATTATGCGGTAATTCTGTTCAGGTGTATTCTATTGCTTCCGTTACCGGAGCAACAAGCTATACCTGGACATTACCTTCAGGCTGGACTGGAAACTCAACAACTAACAGCATTACAACTACAGCAGGGACTTCAGGTGGAACAATAAGCGTAACAGCAAACAATTCATGTGGTTCAAGTCCTGCTCAAACATTATCAGTTACTGTTAACAATGTTCCCAATCAGCCAGGTACTATAACAGGGTCAGTGTCTGTTTGTTCAGGCACTCCTCATACTTATTCAATTGCTTCTGTTGCCGGTGCAACAAGTTATACCTGGATTTTGCCATCAGGATGGACCGGAACATCTATATCCACAAGTATCAATACTATTGCAGGACCAAATAGCGGAAATATAACTGTAACTGCAAATAATTCATGTGGAAGCAGTGTAGCAAGTTTATTAGCTGTTATATCCTCTACCGGTGTTCCTGCCCAACCAGTTGCAGTGTCCGGAAATGCAACTCCTTGTTATGGAACGCCACAGACTTATTCAATAGCTCCGGTAGCTAGTGCAGTAAGTTACATCTGGACAACACCTTTAGGATGGACAGGCACCTCTACTACAACAAGTATCACTGTCACTATCGGAAATTCCAGCGGAAATATAACAGTTAAAGCAATTAATGGCTGCGGAAACAGTCCTGTCAGAACATTAGCAGTTGCTGTTTCACATGCTCCTGCACAACCAGGAACAATTACTGGCTCATCACCAGCTTGCTCAGGAAGTACACAAACATATTCTATTGCAGCAGTACCAGGCACTACCAGCTATACATGGATCTTACCTTCAGGGTGGACAGGGGCATCAACCACAGATTCAATCACTGTAACAGTTGGAGCCGGAGGTGGAAATATAATGGTGAAAGCTAATAACGCTTGCGGCAGCAGTTCAAACAGGGTATTATTTGTATCCGTTACAAATGTCCCTCCCACTCCGGGTCAGATTTCAGGACCATCAACTACTTGCCAGGGAACAACTCAAACATACTCAATTGCTGCAGTTACTGGTGCCACTAGTTATTTCTGGTCATTGCCTTCAGGATGGATAGGATCTTCAACATCAACAAGTATTACTGTTACAGTAGGTGCCACCGGAGGCAACGTTTCAGTAGTATCAGAAAATAATTGTGGTGTAAGTAACTCAACAAGGATATTGACAGTAAGTGTTTCTACAACACCCTCGCAACCCGGAGCGATTAGTGGAAATGCAACTGTATGCCAGGGAACAGTGCAGACCTATCATATAGCTGCCGTTGCAGGTGCAACAAGCTATTCATGGACATTGCCATCAGGATGGAATGGAACCTCAACAACTATTTCAATTACATCAACAGTCGGCTCTTCAAGTGGAACCATTACTGTAGTTGCAAATAATAATTGCGGTACAAGTGCTTCAAGTACGTTTGCTGTTACGACAAATGCTATTCCTGCACAGCCCGGAACTATTAGTGGAACCACCTCTGTTTGCCAGGGATCCAGTCAAACCTATTCCGTATCTCCAGTTGCAGGTGCTACAAGTTACACATGGACAAAACCTGCAGGTTGGATTGGATCTTCAACCACAAACAGTATCACAGTAACAGTTAATGCAACAGGAGGAAATGTAACAGTAAAAGCCGCCAACAGTTGTGGCAGCAGTCCTGTTCAAACACTTGCTGTAGCAGCCCATGCAATCACAGCGGTGACCATTTCAGGAAATCCCGGGAACTATAATTTCTGTTCTCAGATTGCTCCGACAAGTGAAATATTGACGGCATCCGGTGGTTATACTGCTTATGCCTGGACACCAAGTGGTGGCAATGCTCAGGTGGCAACAGTAAGTTCAGCAAACACTTATATGGTTACTGCCACAAATGCTGCAGGATGTACAACAACAGCTTCGAAAGTTGTTACAAACAATTGCGCTCTTCCAACAAGCCTGTCAACAACAAATATTCTTGGAACATCAGCAAAAGCAAATTGGGTTCAATCGCAATGCAGGTATAATTATACCATTCAGATTAGTGTTCACGGTTTAAATACCTGGACACAATATGTAATTTCTCCAAATTCCAGTTACACCTTCACAGGATTAGCATTGAATACTTCCTATGATTGGCAGATTCAAACCAATTGCAACACATCCGGAACAATCAATTCAGGAATGACTGCAATCCAAACATTCACCACTGCTGCCCAAAGAATGACTGAAGATGGAAATACTGTAACACCATTTAATATCTATCCAAATCCTGCAAATGATATCGTAACAATTTCATTCTCAGTTATAGAAGAAGGTTCTTATAACATCAGGTTAGTTGACATGATTGGAAGAGTTCTAATATCAGAAACAGATAATGCAACAATAGGAGAGAATGTTCATATCATAAATCTTGATCGAATTGCCAAAGGGGTTTACATGGTAATCCTCCAAAAAGGAGATAAAATCTCCAAAGCAAAATTAATTGTAGAATAGTTTTTAAACTTAATCTTAATACAAACGCCTTCTACAAAACAGAAGGTGTTTGCTTTTACTACCCCTTTAAAGAAACAGCTTTCAGCTTTTGCAACTCCCTGAAAAGCTCCTTTTCTTTCTCCGTTAAATTCTTTGGAATGATAATATTTATTTTGGCATACAAGTCCCCAAATTCATTCGCTTTACCATACTTAGGCATCCCCATTCCCTTTAATCGCAGGCTCTTTCCATTATCCGATTCAGGAGCAATTGAAATCTTTATCTTACCCTTCATAGTATTAATCTCTGCTTTTCCTCCAAGTATTGCAGTATAAAGTTCCAAATTCAAATCGCAATATAAATCATCCCCTTTTCTTTCAAACTCAGAATGATTAGCAATATGAACAGTAATAAACAAATCTCCCTTTGCACCGCCATTTATCCCATTCCCACCCTTTCCTTTCAATCTTAAAACCTGCCCTTCATAAGAACCCGGTTTCAATTTCATCCTCAGCTGTTCACCATTTAAATTCAACATTCTTGACGACCCATGATACACTTCTTCCAATGTAACTTCCATTTCCGCCTGCAAGTCAGCACCTTTCGAACTCCTTGTTCTTTGTTGAGCACTTCTTCCAGTTCCACCACCAAAAATGTTTTCAAAGAAATCAGAGAAGCTGCCACCAAAATCACCAAACTCATTTTCACCACCCGAATAAGTATATGTCCGTCTGCCGCCACCACCTGTATATCTTCCCCAATCAAAATCAGAAGCATTGTTGCCGCCCTGCTGATATTGCTTCCAGTTCTCGCCCAGTTCATCATATTTCTTTCTCTTCTCAGGGTCACTCAAAACCTCATTGGCTTCATTAACTTCTTTAAACTTTTCTTCCGATTTCTTATCGCCCTGATTTTTATCAGGATGATATTTTATTGCAAGTTTCCTGAAAGCTTTCTTTATCTCCTCGCCCGATGCATTTTTATCAACACCAAGAATTTTGTAATAATCCTTATAATCCATTTCTAATTTTAATTCAGCTATATTTTCAACAATTTACCTTGCAAGAAAACAACTTCTCCTTCGTAAAATGCAAAGATAAGTTTTATTTCCATAGAATGATGGTGCAGTATGTTCATAAATCTTATCCAAAAAGCTAACATCCCTTCTCATTTTTGAGGGCGCAAAGATAGACAAAGTTTTAACCATTTTTGTTTTAATTTTTGGGCGGGTACTTCACTTCTCGCACAAAGTTCAGTCCCGCTGCAGCCATTTTTTCTGCATATACTTCATCCCTTAATTCAAAATTCATTTCATGCAGAAAAAAATGTCAACATCGGGCGCAGTCTATCAAGGTTCACTTCTCCGAATCCAGTTCACCACAATCAATCGCCCCACCCCGTTCGCAATTTAAAGTTCACAGCATAAGACCTTCAAGGTTCTCAAAACCCTGTAGCTCTCACCCCGCCAAATCCTAAAACACCCCCTCCAATCCCCTCTATCCACAGGCATTTCCAAAAATCGCCCATATTTTTTAAAATTTTAACATATCAAAAAAAGCCCGCTTTCCTCATTATTTCACCCCCTATATTTCACAAAAAACAACCAAAATCATCAAAAAAGCCCCCTTTTACCCCAATTTCACCCCAAAACCCAAAAATCAACCCAAAAAACCGTTCCTTTCGTACTTTCTACTCATCCTTTCCATCTTTCTACCCTTCCTTTCGTACTTTCATCCGCACCTTTCCACATCACACCCCATCCTTTCCACCTTTCTACCCATCCTTTCGGGTTTTCTACCCTTCCTTTCAGGTTCACACCCCATCCTTTCCGGTTCTCTACACCTCCTTTCCGGTTTTCACCACCCCCTTTCCTGTTAGTATCAGTGCGCCTCCAACCAATTCATCCCCGCACCCATTTCCACTTCGATGGGGACGGTCATGGGGAGGGCTGTTTTCATGCGGTGTTCGATGATTGGTTTGATGATTTCGAGTTCTTCTTTTGGGACGTCGAAAACTAATTCGTCATGCACCTGCAAAGTCATTTTTGTTTTGAATCCGCCGTCGTTGAGGTCTTTATAAATGTTTATCATGGCGACTTTAATCATGTCGGCGGCGGTGCCTTGTATGGGTGCGTTGATGGCGTTGCGTTCGGCGAACCCGCGGACATTTGCATTGGCGGAATTGATGTCGCGGAGGTAACGGCGGCGACCTAAAAGGGTTTCGACATAGCCGCTTTCGCGGGCGAAATTTATGGTGGTGTCCATGTATTGTTTGATGGAGGGATATTGTGCGAAATAATTGTCTATGATGGAGGCGGCTTCCTTACGGGGAATGTTCAATCGCTGCGACAAGCCGAATGCGGAAATGCCGTAAATGATGCCGAAATTGACCATCTTGGCATTGCGGCGCATTTCTTTGGTGACGGCATCTATAGAAACGCTGTAAACCTTTGCTGCGGTGGCTGTGTGGATGTCTATTTTGTTTTTGAATGCCTCGAGCATGCTTGGGTCTTTGCTCACTTCGGCGATGATGCGGAGTTCTATCTGTGAATAATCGGAGGAGAGGAGGATGTAGCGGTCGTTTCGGGAGATGAATGCTTTGCGGATTTCGCGTCCGCGCTCCGTGCGGATGGGGATGTTCTGGAGATTTGGATTGTTGGAACTTAATCGTCCGGTGGCTGCCACTGCCTGTGCGAAGGAGGTGTGAACGCGCCCTGTTCGGGGGTTTATCATGTTTGGAAGGGTGTCCACGTAGGTGTTTTTGAGCTTCACCAATTCGCGGTAAGTGAGGACCATATCTACGACGGGATGTTTGTGAGCTAATTTTGAAAGGACTTCTTCACCTGTGGCATATTGTTTTGTTTTGGTCATCTTTGCGTTCGGATCAATCTTGAGGACATCGAAAAGAACATCGCCGAGTTGCCTGGGAGAGGCAATGTTGAAGGTGGTTCCGGAGGCTTTGTATATCTCCTGTTCGATGTCGGAAATATCTTTTTCCAATTCTCCTGAAATGATTTTGAGGACGCTTTTATCTATGGCAACGCCTTCTGTTTCCATTGCTGCAAGGACAGGTACTAAAGGGATTTCGACTTCTTCGAATAGTTTGGTTACTTTGTTTTCATCTAATAAAGGCTTCAAGATATCGCGCAATTGGAGGGTGACATCGGCATCTTCGGCGGCGTATTCTTTGATTAAATCAATGGCGACGGTTCGCATGCTTAGCTGCTCTGATTTCTTAGTGCCGATGAGGGTTCCGATTTCGACAGGGGAATAATCGAGGTAGGTTTCGGCAAGGATATTCATGTTGTGACGCATGTCGGGCTCGATTAAATAATGAGCGAGCATGGTGTCGAAGAGTTTTCCTTTGATGGTGATGTCGTACCACTTGAGGATGGTCATGTCGTACTTGATATTTTGCCCTACTTTTTCTATGTTTTCATCTTCAAAAACTATCTTAAACTCGGAAAGGATTGCATGGGCTTCGGCGTAGTTTTCGGGCATCGGGATGTAGTAGGCTTCATGGGGTTTATAGGCGAAGGAGAGACCTACTATCTCTGCATCATTGGCATCTATGTTTGTTGTTTCGGTATCGAAGCAGATGATCTTTTGTTGGAGGAGATTATCTATTAATTCTTTTCTTTTTTCGGGGGTGTCTATGGTGTGATATTGATGGGTGACTGTGTGGATTGTTTGATGGGCTTTTGAATCGGATTTAATGGAGGTTTCTTTATCGTCATCTGTGCCATATACTACTGGTTCGAAGGAATCGAAGAGGGAGCCTGTATCGGAGGAAGGCTTTGAAGGTTTAGGAGTTTTAACAGTATTATTTGCAGAATCTGTTCCATCACCTTCACCGAATAATCTTTTGGCAAGAGTGCGGAACTCCATCTCTGCAAAGACAGCTTTGAGTAAGTCTTTATCAGGTTCTTCCATGATTAATTTTGTTTCATCAAACTCGACGGGGACATTGGTGATGATGGTTGCTAACTTCTTGGAAAGTATTGCCTGATCAGCGAATGTAATTACCTTATCTCTTTGTTTATCCTTCAATTGATCGGCATTTGCAATCAGGTTTTCTATCGTTCCGAATTGAGCTAACAATTGCTTTGCGGTCTTCTCTCCAAAGCCTGGGATGCCGGGGATGTTGTCGGCTGCATCGCCCCAAATACCGAGTAAATCACGCACCTGATCTACATTTTGAATCTCGAACTTTGCTAATACTTCGGGAATGCCCATAATTTGCAAATCACTGAATTTACTTGGTGGTTTGTAGATGAATATATGTTCGGAAACTAATTGGGCGAAGTCTTTATCGGGGGTCATCATATAGACTTTGAAGCCACGTTTCTCGGCTTCTTTGGCTAAGGTGCCGATTATGTCATCCGCTTCAAATCCGTCCTTCACCACCACTGGTATTCGGAATCCTCTTATAATATCTTTAATGATAGGAATGGAGGCGGCTAAATCTTCCGGCATTGCCTCGCGATGTCCTTTGTAATCTTCGAAATCGGTGTGACGCTCTGTTGGAGCTGCGGTATCGAATGCAACTGCTATGTGGGTTGGCTTTTCTTTGCTTAAGACATCGACCAAAGTATTTGTGAAGCCGAGAACTGCGGAGGTATTGAAACCTTTTGAATTGATTCTTGGGTTCTTACTGAATGCAAAGTAGGCGCGGTAAATCAATGCCATTGCATCGAGGAGGAAGAGTTTCTTTGGTGAATCGGGGGTCATCTGATATTTATTTTTTAGGGAGTGCGAAGGTAAAGATTAATTATGAATTTCTAATTGGGACTTAACATGTATTGAATAATAAATTTAGATAAAATGTTCAAAATCATTCTCCATGTTATTTTTTTTACTTAATTTTCACCCCGTAATTTAAATAATAACGATATGAAAAGAAATTCTACAATCCTCATCCTGATGTTTCTCTTTGCCTTCCTAGGTAAAAGTCAAGCACAATGCACCATTGATACTACTCAAACTGTTGCCGGAGTTTATCCTTCAACACTCCCAAGTGGAACCGTTGGTGTCCCTTATTCAACCAACGTAACCTTTGTTTTTTTGCTTGATACAAGCAATCTCACAATCTATAGTTACCATATTACAGGCATAACAGGTCTGCCAATAGGTTTAACATGGGCTTGCGATGCCGGTAACTGCACCTATAATCCTGCTGTTACATTAAGAGGCTGCATTGGTTTCAGCGGAACACCAGTCGCTGCCGGAACATATCATCTCATTGCTTCGTGCGATGTTGATGTTCAGTTAGTGGGAACATCTACAGCGTACGAACACATGGACTTGGTTATTCTCCCCAACAATACCACAAATCCTGGCTTCTCCATGACAAACTCTGATGGATGTGCACCCCTCACCGTTACCTTCATTAATAATATCCCCGGTGATACTGATTATCTGTGGAACTTCGGAAACGGATTGCAAAGTACCCAGGAGTTCCCTCCAAATGTCACTTATACCACCCCAGGTACTTATGTAGTTACACAAACTGCTGTGGTTGATACCCTGGGATATTACCTCACCGATGTTTATGTAATTTCTGAAACCTGTCACGACCTAGCAGACATTAATGGCGTAAGCTTGTACTGCGAAATTTATGATGGTTCCAATAACTTAATCTATCAAACTGGCAATATTAGTGATCAAGATCCACCTTGTGATTACCCATTACCTAATATACAGCTTTACAATGAAATTTATACAGTCCATGTCTGGGACCAGGAGCCTTGGCCCTACACAAACTCCCCTGACGATTGCGGGACAATCACATTCAACGGACTCGATTCCGGAACATATATCATCAATGGTCAGGGTGGCTTAGTGGCTCGAATTACCATTTACCACCCTATCACAATTCTCTCCGCCACCGATACCGTTCACGTTTATCCTACCCCTACTGCACCAGTTCTTGAAGCAATCGGGGCTACGAGCTTTTGCCATGGCGATTCAGTTACCCTTGCATCCAATATCACCACAAATATCCAATGGTGGAAAGACACCACCGTATTAGTCGGCGACACTTCAGCATTTATAGAAGCGTTTGATTCCGCAACTTATTACGTCATCACCACCAATCAATATGGGTGTACCGCCATGTCGAACCTGATACCGGTTACAGTTTATCCTTTGCCTATTGCACCTACGTTTTCAATTCATGGAGATTCATTAGTGAGTACCAATTCAGGAACCTTGCAGTGGTATCTCAATGGAAATCCCATTCCAGGAGCTAATAGTCAGACATATATATTCACCATAACAGGAAATTATTCTCTCAAATCCACCAATTCTTTCGGATGCTCCAGTTATTCAGCAGTTTATTATCTGGTTAATTCAGCTGGCATTCAAAGTTTAGAAACAAGTCTTCATAACTTCGATGTGTATCCAAATCCTACCAATGGCGAGTTTACTATCGCCTTCGAATTATCCGATAATCAAGATTTAAATGTACTGGTAACGGATGTTATAGGTAAAACAGTTTATTCAGAAAGCCTCACAAGGTTCAGAGGAAAATATGAGCGTAAATTAGATCTCTCCAGTAGTGCAATAGGTGTTTATACTGTTGAGATAACTTCAGGAACTCAAGTAGCGCATAAACTGCTGTTAGTTAAATAAGAATACATTATTTGAATTAAAGGGATATACTTAGGTAAGTGTATCCCTTTAATTTTTCTTAAAAATCCTGTTAACATTACCATATCAAATCCTTTATTATTTGTAAGTTTGCGACACTTATAAATCAATAGACATTTATGGCAAAGAAAATAAAATCAATAACCCGTTTCAGTTATGCAATGGGAAAGGCAATCTTCGGACAAGAAGCCCCTGTTCAAGGCGAAGAATATAAAAGTAATTACATTTTGTTTGATGAAAATGGTAATGCCATCGAAACATTAAAATATACTGATGAAGGTGAAGTGGAAGAACGCAACACCTGTGTTTTTGATGGTTTCGGAAATGTAATAGCAGAAGAAACCTACTATGCATTAGATGAAATAACTGAAAAAGTTTTCCTAAAAAGAGATGAGAAAAGCCTCATCTTGGAAGAAACAACAACATTTGGAGATGGCTCACAGGAAGTAACAATTTATAACCGTTTTGATGAAAGAAATCTGCTGGAGAAAATAAAATTTGATGAAGACAAGGTAAAAGAATCGCGTGAAGAATTGTATTATAATGATAAGAAGCTCCTTACTGAACTAAAGAGATACGATGAAAATGATAAGATGACAGAGCATCAGACTTTTGGTTATAATGATAAAGATAGTGTTGTGGAAGTAGTGTTATATGGTGAAGATGGAAATCTGGTTGCCCGAAAAGAAAATCATTTCAATGAGAATGGTGTTGAGGTTGAATCAATGGAATACAATGACAAGGATGTTAGAACCGCAAAGACAACTTCCAATTATGATGAGCATGGAAACTTAGTGGAACGGATATTCAAAGATTTTCATTCTAAAACGATGAAGATGGAATATGATGAACACAATCGTTGCATCCAGGAAGATATTTATGATGAGAATGATACCCTGATAAGAAGAACTACCTATGAATATGATGAAGAAGGTAACCTTATTGCAGACACTTTCTTTAATGCAGATTTAAGCCGCGGCGGAAGAGATGAATATACCGGAAACCGCTATGAATATGAGTTCTATGAATAAAAACTTAGTTAGAAGCTTCCTTTAAACTAACATCTATATCATCAACAAGTATAGGGTCTTTACCTGAATTCCAGAAGTAAACTTTAAGTTCTCCATTCCTGCTTACTGTTTCGGGGATAAGAATGCTACCTTTCATTTCAGTCCATTTATCAGGAGTAGTTGTAAAATCTTTTGTTGGAATACCTTTCCAGAATAATCCCGTTCCTGCTGAATCAATTGCAAGTACTAAAGAACCTGTCGAATTTGCACTTGATAAGTTTACCCACACGCTGATTTCTGCTTTCTTAATTCTTTTAGTACTAAGGTCTTTTAATAATCGATGGAAACCAAAACTGTATTGATTTTCGGGAGTTGTTTTTGATAATACTTTTCCTGAGTGAGCATTTCCAAACATTAATGTCCCGTGAGGAATATCCGTCCATCCAATCTGTCCTTCAAAGTCATTACTGAAGTCTAATGGTCCCGATTTCTTTTTATGATTACCACACGAATAAAAAAAGATTATTGCTGTTAACACGATTAGGATTCTTTTCATAAGATTTATTAATTTATTTTTGAATATAATTTATTGCACGATTTAAAGCTGTATGAATTCCATCAGGATTTTTACCTCCTGCGGTTGCATAAAATGGTTGTCCTCCTCCTCCACCCTGAATATCTTTAGAGAGGTCACGAATCATTTTAGCAGCATCGAGGTTCTTTTCTTTAATAAGGTTTTCGGATATGATGATTGAAAGAAGTGCCTTGCCATCAATGTTTGCACCGAGAACCATGAAGAGATTATCGGTTTCGTTTTTTATTTGATATGATAAATCCTTAATAGATTCCGCAGTTGGCAAATCAATCCTTTCCGAAATGAAATTGACGCCATTAATTGATTTTACTTTAGATAGAAGTTCTGTTTTATAATAAGCAACTTTTTCATTTATCAAAGATTCAATATTCTTTTTCAGGGATTCATTTTCATTGATGATTGATTGAAGTCCTTTGATAACATCGGCAGGGTTTTTTAATAATGTTTTTATCTCATTCAAAACATTTTCTGTGATGTTGAGATATTCTTCAGCTTTATCGGCGGTGATAGCTTCAATACGACGAACACCTGCAGCAACAGCACTTTCAGAAACTATTTTGAATAAACCTATATTGCCAGTTGCAGGGACATGAGTGCCGCCGCATAACTCGACGGAATAGTTTTTATCGAAAGTGATGACTCGAACAAAATCTCCATACTTCTCACCGAATAATGCCATTGCTCCCATTGCTTTTGCTTCTTCAATCGGGACATTTGTTTTTACTTCCAATGGAATATTTTCACGCACTTTCTTATTCACAATTTCTTCAATGGCTTTAATTTCTTCATCGGTAACTTTTGAGAAATGGGAGAAATCGAAGCGGGTATGTTCATCGTTTACTAAAGAACCTTTTTGTGCCACATGCTTGCCAAGAACTTTTCTTAATGCAGCATGAAGAAGGTGTGTTGCCGAGTGATTATTTTCTGTCAGTTTTCTTTTTGTTTTATCAACCACGGCATGAAACTTACCACCAACACTTTCAGGTAATTGCTCCGAAAGATGAACTATCAGGTTGTTTTCTTTTTGAGTGTTGGTGATATATATTTTCTCATTTATGTTTTCGATATAACCTGTATCACCAACTTGTCCGCCACTTTCGGCATAGAAAGGAGTTACATCAAATACCAATTGAAACTGCTGCTTGCCTTTTGATTTTACTTTGCGGTATTTCAGAATATGAACATCAGCCTCCAATTCATCATACCCAATAAACTTTGTTTCTCCATCATTCAAAACAATCCAATCTTCGGTTTCTATTGTTGCTGCATTTCGGGAACGGGCTTTTTGTTCTTCCATACGCTTGTTGAAATCTTCCATATCAACTTCCCACCCTATTTCTCGAGCCATTAACTGTGTTAAATCTATTGGGAAACCGAAACTATCATATTGTTTAAATGCAAAATCACCACTTATTATTTTTGAAATTGCCTTGTTTCCAGATTTTGTAATATTTTCTGCTAATATTTCCATTTGAATATGTACATCAAATCTTTTTAATCCCTCTTCCAAAGTCCTTAAAAAAGAAGCCTCCTCCTCATAAACAACCTTCTGAATAAAATCCTGCTGCGCTTTCAATTCAGGAAAAACATTATCAAATTGTTCTGCTAATAAAGGAACTAACTTATTCAAGAAAGGTTCTTTGAATTCAAGAAAAGTATAAGCATATCGAACGGCACGGCGAAGAATTCTTCGGATAACATATCCTGCTTTATTATTAGAAGGTAGTTGTCCATCTGCTATTGCAAAAGAAATTGCACGGATGTGATCGGCGATGACGCGCATTGCAATATCGGTTTTCTCATTCGACCCATAAACAAAGCCGGAACGCTTTGCCA
>Ga0206937_10261_pt2 | contig 13299 bp, 16 predicted proteins | sample Alteio_BWOrgHeat_11_FD_152923 | JGI IMG/M metagenome (GOLD analysis project Ga0206937, IMG submission 152923) | Enriched cells from forest soil in Barre Woods Harvard Forest LTER site, Petersham, Massachusetts, United States -... | ecosystem: Environmental > Terrestrial > Soil > Temperate forest >... | reverse complement strand
ATATTTATCCGACGACTTATTTTTTCAGCGCATCGCGAATTTCACGCAACAGCATCACTTCTTCCGACGTGACTTCCGGTGCAGGCGGAGCAACTGGTTCCTCGCGCTTTAGCTTGCTGAGCATCCTGACCATTTGAAAAATAATGAAGGCCAGAATCATGAAATTCAGCGAGATCGTCAGGAAATTGCCATAAGCAAACACGGCACCCGCCTTCTTTGCTTCCGCCAACGTTAATTGCGGGTCTTGATGATTCAATCCGATGTAGTAATTGGAAAAATCCAGGCCGCCGAATATTTTCCCGACCACTGGCATCACAATGTCTTGCACCAGTGAATCGACAATTTTGCCGAACGCCCCGCCGACGATCACCGCAACTGCTAAATCGACAACATTGCCTTTTACAGCGAACGATTTGAAATCTTGCAACATACCCATATGCGTACCCTTTCCTTGATTATTGTTATTTGACAACTTTTTGATTGTCGATCACTTGTCGATGGAATAATGGCAAGTGTAGTGGCAGTCGCCGATTTTCGCTCAAGAAGTATCGCATTGCGCATTGGAATATCCCCCAATGAACGGAAAAGTTGCGCTAAGCGGCCAAAACCAGCCAAAAAACCGGATGCAAATTGCATTCAGGCCATCTAATTGCTTTAAATCAGGCGTTCGCTCCGATATAATCTAAGGTTGCTAGCAGTTTCGTCTAAATTTCGCATTTTGACTGATTGGGGTTGGTATGAGTATCGAAAAGCAGGTCGATCCAGGTCGACGTGGCTTGCTCGTCGCTACGTGCGCGGCAGGTGGAGTAGCAGGTTTGGCTACAGCAGGAGCTTTTGTATCGACGTTCCAACCGTCCGAGCGGGCTAAAGCCGCTGGGGCGCCGGTTGAGGCGGACATTTCCGACTTGAAGCCGGGTAGCATGAAAATTTTTGAATGGCGCGGCAAGCCGGTATGGGTGTTAAAGCGCACGCCGGAAATGATGGCGAGTCTTGCCAAAACGGAGAGCGAGGTCGCTGACCCGAATTCCGAAAAAACCTATCAGATGCCGTTGCCGGAATATTGCAAGAACCAGCATCGGTCACGCGAAGAGCACAAAGATTTCTTGGTGGTCGTTGGTATTTGCAGTCACTTGGGTTGCTCGCCTGGTCAGAAATTCCAGGCTGGAGCACAACCTTCATTGCCGGATAATTGGCAAGGCGGCTTCTTGTGCCCATGCCACGGCTCGACCTTTGACTTGGCGGCCCGCGTCTTCAAGAACAAACCGGCACCAGACAATCTCGACGTTCCGCCACATATGTACCTGTCCGATACCAAGATATTGATTGGTAAAGACGAGAAAGGTGAGGCTTGATCATGGCATTTGTTGAAAAGAAGCTACCAGCCGATGCACCGATTGCAGCCAAGGCACTGAATTGGGTCGATTCCCGCTTCCCGCTGACGAAGTTGTGGAACGACCAATGGGGCCAATACTACGCACCGAAGAATTTCAATTTCTGGTACATCTTCGGTTCGCTGGCGATGTTGGTGCTGGTGCTGCAGATTGTCACCGGCATTTTTCTGGTCATGCATTACAAGCCTGACGCAACCTTGGCGTTTGCCTCGGTAGAAACCACCATCATGCGCGACGTGCCATGGGGTTGGTTGGTGCGTTACATGCACTCGACTGGCGCTTCGGCCTTCTTCATCATCATTTATTTGCACATGACGCGCGGCCTGATGTATGGCTCGTATCGCAAGCCACGTGAATTGATCTGGCTGTTCGGTGTCGGCATTTTCCTGTGCCTGATGGGTGAGGCCTTCTTCGGCTACCTGTTGCCATGGGGTCAAATGTCTTACTGGGGCGCGCAGGTTATTGTGAACTTGTTCGGTGCGATTCCGTTCATCGGCCCGGATCTGTCTTTGTGGATTCGTGGTGATTACGTCGTTTCCGATGCAACGCTGAACCGTTTCTTCTCGTTCCATGTGATTGCGATCCCACTGGTGTTGTTGGGCTTGGTTGCCGCACATTTGATCGCGTTGCATGAAGTCGGCTCCAGCAATCCTGATGGTATCGAAGTCAAGGATCACTTGGGCCCTGACGGTCATCCGCTCGATTCGATTCCTTCGCATCCATATTATTCAGTGCACGACATTTTCGGCGTCACTGTGTTCTTGCTGGTATTTAGCGCGATCATTTTCTTTGCTCCGGAAATGGGCGGCTACTTCCTTGAATACAATAACTTCATCCCGGCTGATTCGCTGAAGACGCCACCGCATATCGCACCGGTGTGGTACTTCACGCCGTATTACTCGATTCTGCGCGCAACCACCTCGCAGTTCGTCTATGCGTTGATGGCAGGCGTGGTTGCCTATGTCGGCTTGATCGTATTCAAGACCAAATTAAGCAGCCTCATCAAGACTGCCGTGATGGTCGGTGGTGCGGTCGCTTTGGTTGCCTTGGATGTGTTTGAAGCGAAATTCTTCGGTGTCGTGCTGATGGGCGTATCGGTGATGATTTTGGCAGCCTTGCCTTGGCTCGATCAGTCACCGGTCAAGTCGATTCGCTATCGCCCAAGCTGGCACAAGCTGGTGTACATCGTGTTCGGGATTGCATTCTTGATCCTCGGCTACCTTGGCATTAAACCGCCAACGGACGCCCGCACGCAAGTTGCTCAAGTCTGCACCTTCATCTATTTCGGCTTCTTCATGTTGATGCCTTGGTGGAGTGCAATGGGTACCTTCAAGCCGGTGCCGACTCGTGTCACATTCCACGCGCACTAAGCCGAAAAGGGATAACAGAATGAACTTGCTGAAAAAACTGATCGCGCTTTTGACCCTGCTGCCGGCGCTCGCGCTGGCGAGTGAAGAAGGCTACCCGCTGGATCACGCACCGGAACGCACCAAGGATTTGGCCGCCGTGCAACATGGCGCAAAATTATTCGTCAACTATTGCTTGAACTGCCATTCCGCGTCATCGATGCGATACAACCGTTTGCGCGATATCGGCTTGACCGAAGATCAAATCAAAGCCAACCTGTTATTTACCACCGACAAAGTCGGCGGCTTGATGACGGTCGCGATGACGCCAAAAGACGGTAAAGAATGGTTTGGCGCAGCACCACCGGATTTATCCGTGATCGCGCGCGCCAAGTCTTCGGAGTCCGGCACTGGTCCGGACTGGCTGTATACTTACATGCGTACTTTTTATAAAGACGACAGCCGTCCAACCGGCTGGAACAATATGGTTTTCCCGAACGTCGGCATGCCGCACGTGTTCTGGGAATTGCAAGGCACGCAAAATGCCGTCTACACTGATGAAAAGGACGCAGAAGGCAAGGTTGAGCATAAGTTTGACCACTTTGAAATGATTAAGGCTGGCAAATTGTCCAAGCTTGAATACGATACTTCAGTTGCCGATTTGGTCGGTTACCTCGAATGGATGGGCGAACCCACACAAGGTTTGCGTCATCAGTTGGGTGGATGGGTATTAATGTTCTTGGGCGTTTTGGTCTTCCTCACCTGGCGCTTGAACGCTTCCTACTGGAAAGAAATCAAGTAATTTTTGTGTCCGCAGTCGCGGACATGTGTACCGGGGTGAGCCGCTTTTGGTCTCGCCCCTTTGTTTCTAAGGAACTATAAAATGATGGTTCTCTATTCGGGCACTACCTGCCCCTTCTCCCAACGCTGCCGCCTCGTCTTGTTCGAGAAAGGCATGGACTTTGAAGTGCGCGATGTTGACTTGTTCAACAAGCCGGAAGACATCTCGACCATGAACCCGTACGGCCAAGTACCGATCCTGGTCGAACGCGATTTGATCTTGTATGAATCGAACATCATCAATGAATATATCGATGAGCGCTTTCCGCATCCGCAATTGATGCCGGCTGACCCATTGATGCGCGCCCGCGCACGTTTGATGTTGTTCAATTTCGAAAAAGAATTGTTCGTCCACGTGCACACGCTGGAAAACGAGAAATCGAAAGTCAACGACAAGTCGCATGACAAGGCCCGCAATGAAATTCGCGACCGCCTGACCACGCTGGCACCTTTGTTCTTGAAGAACAAATACATGTTGGGTGATGATTTCTCGATGTTGGATGTCGCCGTTGCGCCATTGCTGTGGCGTTTGGATCACTACGGTATCGAATTGTCGAAAACGGCTGCGCCGCTGATGAAATACGCCGAGCGTATTTTCTCGCGCCCTGCCTATATCGAAGCGTTGACGCCTTCTGAAAAGGTGATGCGCCGCTAAGTTCTGCATTGGCAGCCCGGCATAAGCAATTTGCCGGGCTGCCAATTCAAGAATGACTAGCTCTTGCTCAAATTATGTCTGAAATATCCACAAAACCTTATATGCTGCGCGCCATTTACGAGTGGTGCACCGACAACGGCTACACTCCCTATCTGGCGGCGATGGTTGACGCACAAACCCGCGTACCCAAGGAGTTTGTGGAGGATGGCGAGATCGTGCTCAACATCAGCTTTTCCGCGACCAGCGGCTTGAAGATGGATAACGACATAATCCACTTCAGCGCCCGGTTCGGCGGTGTCTCTCGCGAAATTTCGGTGCCGGTCGCTAACGTGGTTGCCATCTACGCAAGGGAAAATGGGCAGGGCATGGCATTTGAAGTTACCAGACCTGGATTGCACGATGCCAGTGCCACACCCACGCGTTCGGGTGAGGATGCATCATCAGCAAGCACCGCAGCGGCGTCTTCTGCGCCAACCTTGACCGCTGTACCGTCGACTCAGAGTGAAAATACAACGGAAGTTGACGAGTCAAATAATAATAATAATGATCCGGAACCACCAAAAAAAGGTGGAAAACCTACCCTAACTCGAATTAAATGAAGTAGAATAACGGACTTCGAGATTTACAGATTTACCGCCGGCTTAGCTCATTTGGTAGAGCAGTTGACTTGTAATCATCAGGTGGCCAGTTCGATTCCGGCAGCCGGCACCAGTATTAAGCGACGCCCCGCATGAAATTCATGCGGGGCGTTTGTCTTTGTGGATCACGTAATCTATATCTCGATACGGATGATCGCTGACAAAATTAATAGATACGTCGCCATCGCTTGAACGCTCGAACATCTTCCGCACTTAGCGCGAACCACTCACCGTTCTTTCTCTTTTCAGCAAATCGTCGATGCCAATAATTTTCAATATCGGCTGGATCATCTGTTTCAATTTTGTGTATGGGCTCAAGTTTTTCTGGAAGTTCTGTGCGAAGCTCACCTTCTCGACGAAGAGTGTTATTGGTTCTACCGATTTTATATTCTCGACGTGACCCATGTTGAACCAAATACACATAGCCAACTGGATTTGATGATGCGAATATGCCGGTGTTTTCGTCGTCAACATCTTCAGTTGACGACGAAAGAACTGCCGCACATAGGTCAGCCGTCGGTTCGTCATCATGTTTTAAACACCAATCGCGGACGCGCGTAGCGATATCGCGCTTTCCGTTAAAGCGTTCAAAGGTACTGTGGGATGGAAATGTTTTGTCTTGCCGTGCTTTCATCTTGATCTCGCCAACAACAGGAAAATGACCTAGTTCCTTCGTAAGCGCTGCCAAGTTCGCGATTAAGTGTTAATTAGAATAGCCGTAGTAAATCGATTTGGTGTCAGGCCCGCTTCTTTGATGGCGTCACTCCAGCGTACCCAATATTTGCCGTACCAGTCGGAAATCTTGATTTCAGTTTCCGTTTCGAATCGTTCCCGATCAAGTGCAGCGCCACCATTTTCGGCGGCTGTTCGGCATATTTCTGCGAGGATGCGTTGCTTATTCATATGCGAACATTTTTATGTCTGGCGAGCATTGAGGTTGGGTGCATTTTCTTGATCCAAAACATATCATTAGTCAAAAAGTGTACTCTGTGAAGCAATTTTTCTACGTGTTGATAGTGTGGAGATGTCAGGGCATTTAGTTATCTAATTAGCTATTTATTTCTTTAGTTATTGTGAATGTTATGAATAAAGTATATACTTTATTAGTACAAAGCTAATTGGTGAATCAATTCATGTCTAAAGAAGCCGTTTTTACTATGAAGCTTGAGCCTGAGTTGCGTGAGGAGTTCATGGCAGAAGCCGAGGCATCTCATCGACCGGCATCCCAAATTGTTCGTGACATGATGAGGGAGTTCGTTCAGCGTCAGCGCGAGGCGCGGGAATATGATGCTTTTCTGCGAAGCAAAGTGGAAGTGGCGCGGGTTTCAATGCGTTCCGATAATGGTCGTTCAAACGAAGAAATCGAAGCTAAATTTGCTGCGCGTCGCGCTGAACTAATGTTCTCAGGCAAGGCGTGAAGGTTCGTTGGACGGCGGAAGCCGAGCAGGACCGTGACGATATCTGGGAATACATCTCGACCGATAGTCCGTTGGCGGCGGTTAGGATGGACGAACTTTTCAGTGATTCGGCGTCAAAGTTGGCCGATTATCCGCTCATTGGGCGAGTCGGGCGAATCTCCGGTACCCGTGAATTGATTCCACATGAGAGTTACCGCTTGGTGTACGAAGTGGATGGCGAAACAGTGTGGATTCTGGCTTTGGTCAGCACCGCGCGCCAATGGCCACCCGCTATTCGCTGAAATTTTTGCATCATCAAAAGCGCCTATAACAAGCCGCAGGCACTCTAACTCCATCAGGCAATCCCTAAGGCTTAAGCCCTTCCCAGCGCGGTGTCAACGCGTGCGGGATATCAAATAAATCAAGCACACGGCCAACGGTATGATCGACCATCTGCTCGATAGTCTGTGGACGCTGGTAAAAGCCGGGCAGGGGCGGGAAGATGATGCCGCCCATTTCGGTGACGGACGTCATGTTGCGCAGGTGCGCCAGATTGAAGGGGGTTTCGCGCACCATCAGCACCAGGCGGCGGCGTTCTTTTAAAATTACGTCGGCGGCGCGGGCGATCAGGTTGTCTGACAGCCCTAATGCGACCGATGCCAAGGTTTTCATCGAGCAGGGCGCAACGATCATACCGGCCGATTGGAACGAGCCGCTGGCTAGCGTCGCGCCGATATCGCGCAGGTTGTAAGCGCGATGCGCCAGCGCTTCGACGTCTTTGCGATTCATGTCGAGCTCGTGGTGTAAATTGAGCACCCCGGCGTCGGACACGATCAAATGGGTTTCAATGCCGGGCGTAGCACCCAGCACTTGCAGCAAGCGCACCCCGTAGACAGCGCCAGTCGCGCCGGTAATGGCAACGACTATGCGCTGCGGCGCTGACGCCATCTTAGGCGCTCAACAGCGTTTTCAATTCGCCGGATTCGTGCATTTCATTCATGATATCGGAGCCGCCGACGAATTCGCCTTTTACATACAATTGCGGAATCGTAGGCCAGTTCGAAAATTCCTTGATGCCTTGGCGCACTTCAGGGTCATCCAACACATTGATGGTGACGATGTTTTCGACGCCGTTCGCCTTCAATAATTGGATCGCGCGGCCAGAAAAGCCGCATTGCGGGAATTGGGCAGTGCCCTTCATAAATAACACGACCGGGTTTTGGGTAACGGTCTCTTTAATCCAAGTTTGTACGTCGCTCATTGCAGCCTCACAGTAGTTGATACACGCATTATAGGAAAATATGGGCTTACCTGCCGAAAGCCAGCAAAATCAGCGCTTTAGCTTGGCAAACGCCGCTGCCATGGCGCTATTGGCATCTTGCTTCGGTTGCTGCTGTTGATGTTGTGACAATCGCTTCGCATCATTGCGGTCGCCACGTTGCTCCGGCTTGGAACCTGCAACGGGGGCACTGTCCGACAAGCGCATCGTCAATGCAATACGTTTGCGCTTCTCGTCGACTTCCAGTACCTTGACCTTGACCACTTGCCCCGCCTTGACCACCGTATGCGGGTCTTTGACGAAGGTGTTGGACAATGCCGAAATATGCACCAAGCCATCTTGATGCACGCCGATGTCGACGAAGGCACCGAAGGCTGCAACGTTGGTGACCACGCCTTCCAGTATCATGTCGGGACGCAAATCCTTGATTTCTTCGACTCCATCCTTGAAGGTGGCGGTGGTGAATTCCGGGCGCGGATCGCGGCCTGGCTTTTCCAACTCCTTCAGAATATCGCTAATGGTCGGCACGCCGAATTTTTCATCCGCATACTTGCCGGGATTGAGCGATTTTAATAATTTGTCATCGCCGATGACGCTTTTCACATCTTTCTTGATATCCGCCAGGATTTTTTCAACCAGCGGATACGATTCCGGATGCACCGCCGATGCATCGAGCGGATTGTCGCCATTCATCACGCGCAAGAAACCTGCTGCCTGCTCAAAAGTCTTCTCGCCTAAGCGCGGCACGGCGCGCAAACCGCTGCGCGAGGTGAACATGCCTTTCAAGTCGCGATAGCTGACTATACTTTGCGCGACGCTGCTATTCAAGCCGGAAACGCGTGCCAACAACGGGGCAGAAGCGGTGTTGACGTCGACCCCGACTGCATTCACGCAATCCTCGACCACCGCATCCAAGGAACGCGCCAATTGGGTTTGCCCGACATCATGCTGATATTGGCCGACGCCTATCGATTTCGGGTCGATCTTGACCAACTCCGCCAACGGGTCTTGCAAACGACGCGCAATCGAGACCGCGCCGCGCAGCGACACATCCATATCAGGCAATTCGCGCGACGCAAATTCAGACGCCGAATAGACCGATGCGCCCGCTTCCGATACCACGATCTTCGTCAATTTCAGTTCAGGGCGCAATTTGATTAAATCCTGCGCGAGCTTGTCGGTTTCGCGGCTGGCAGTGCCGTTGCCGATTGAAATCAATGAGACCTTATGCTTTTCCGCCAACTGCGATAGCGTATGCAGCGAACCTTCCCAGTCATTACGCGGTTGATGCGGATAAATCGCCGTGGTATCGACCACCTTGCCGGTGGCGTCAACGATCGCCACTTTTACGCCGGTGCGCAATCCGGGGTCCAGGCCCATGGTGGCGCGCGGGCCCGCAGGGGCGGCCAAGAGCAAGGCTTTCAGGTTGAGTGCGAATACATTAATCGCTTCGATCTCGGCCTTTTCGCGCAAGCTTGTCATCAACTCGGTTTCCAGATGCATGAATACCTTCACGCGCCAAGTCCAGCGTACCGTGTCAGCCAACCATTTGTCGGCAGGGCGGCCTTTGTTGCTGACGCCAAAGCGGGCGGCGATGCGGCCTTCGCATGGGTTATGCGGTGCATCCCATTTTGGTTTTTCTTCTTCGGTATCCAAGCGCAGTACTACCGTTAGCATTTCTTCACGTCGACCACGGAACAAGGCCAGTGCGCGATGCGATGGAATGGTGGCGATGGTTTCTGAATAGTCGAAATAGTCGGCGAATTTTTCACCGGCGTCTTGCTTACCTTCGACCACTTTCGATTCGACTATCGCGTGTTCATTCAAGTATTCACGCAGCGCTTGCAACAAGCTAGCATCTTCGGCGAAGCGCTCCATCAGGATTTGACGGGCACCGTCCAAGGCTGCTTTCGCATCCGCCACGCCCGGGTTATCGACGCTATCGATTTTGAATGGCGGCTTCAGGTAGTTGGCTGCTTCTTCTTCCGGGTTCAGGGTCGGATCGGCCAACAAGGCGTCGGCCAATGGCGTCAAGCCGGCTTCGGCGGCAATTTGCGCCTTGGTGCGGCGTTTTTGTTTGTACGGCAAGTACAAATCTTCCAAACGGGTTTTGTCTTCCGCATGCATGATCGCGTCCAGCAAAACCGGCGTCATCTTGCCTTGTTCTTCAATCGAGGCCACGATAGCGGAGCGGCGGTCTTCCAGTTCGCGCAAGTAGCGCAAGCGCTCTTCCAGCAGACGCAATTGGATGTCGTCCAATCCACCGGTGGCTTCCTTACGATAGCGGGCGATAAAAGGCACGGTCGCGCCTTCATCCAATAAAGCGATAGCGGCGGCGACTTGCACCGGTTTGGCGGCGAGTTCAAGCGCCAAGCGTTGTTCAATTGTTGGGAGCATCGGGAACGGAGTCGTGGAAAGAAAGGTGATAAGAAATAATTTCGAGTTTCGAGCTTCGGTTGTCAGAGAGGACTACAAATCAAGGCGACCACCGCATACAGAGCGAATGATACGCACTTGGCGCAAAACTGCCAGTCTTGACAGCATTTGCGAAATTCGGGATTTTTTGCCGGAATTGACTCAATGGCAATCAGAGGCGCCCACCGCTGACCCGCTCTATGCCGGCCAGATCTTGCCAACTTTGGACCTCGGCGACATCGTGCGCGTTAAGTAAATCACGCACTGCGGCCGCTTGGTCGTAGCCATGTTCCATGAGTAGCCAGCCGCCGGCACGCAAATGCGCGCTTGCACCGCCGGTGATGGTGCGTAGCGCGGACAAGCCGTCGCTGTGGTCGGTCAACGCATCGATGGGCTCGAACCGCAGATCGCCTTGGCTCAAATGGCTGTCGTCTTTGACGATGTACGGCGGATTCGACACGATTACATCAAATTGACGATTAACCAAGGCCAAGGCCGAATACCAGTCGCTTTGCAAAAAATGAATTTGTGCGCCGTGCAGCATTGCATTGCGTTGTGCGACAGCAAGCGCGGCCTGGCTATAATCGAGCGCGGTGACCTTGGCATCCGGCCGGGTGTGGGCAATTGCAATGGCGATCGCGCCGGAACCGGTGCCCATGTCGAGTACCTGGCCGTTGGGTGGCAAATGTTGCAACGCCAATTCAACCAGTAGCTCGGTATCCGGGCGCGGTATCAATACGTCTGGTGTGACTTCGAAGGCCAGGCCATAAAATTCACGTACACCGACCAAATACGCAATTGGCTCGCCGTTGTAGCGTCGTTGTGCCAGCGCGGTCAATTGAATTTCTTCGGCGACCGACAACACGCGATCCGTTTGCGTGATCAATTGCACCCTTGTCAAACCAAGTGCATGAATGAGCAAAATGCGGCTCTCCATTTGACCTATCGGCGATTCGCGTAGCCATGTGCCGATCGTAACTTGCATCAGTAAATTGCCTCAGGATTCATCAACGCGAGCGACGTAGCGCCAAACTGCCCAACACAATCAGGATGCCGATAAACGCCAGCAACGACCATTGCGGCATATGCAAACCCAGAATCGGATCGTATTCGGTAGTGCACATGCCGTTGGCTTTGAACAGGAAAGGCAGCAATTTTGCGGTCGGAAACTTGTTGAGCGAAGTTTCAACGGGGTCGATCCCGCACGATACTTCCGGATGCGCCTGCACCCAAACCAGCCAGGCGGCGGCGGCGATGCCGCCCACCGCGAACAGCGAGCCCAGGCTTGCAAATTTTCTTGTGGTCGTCGGCGGCAGAAACGCGCCGATCAAACAAAGCAGGCCAATTACGGCGAACACATAGCGCTGAATCACGCACCACGGGCAAGGATACATGTAATACGCATATTGAAAGTACACGGCGCCACCCAACAACGCGAAGCAGGCGAGGGCGATTGCGAGCAGCCAGAATTTGGATGATTTCATTTGATATCGGCAGGTTAGGTGGTTAGTGATATTGCATTGATCAAAAGTCTTGCAATTAGTTCATTATTTTGGTTGTTCCGACTTCTTTGTGGGTAGAAATACATATTCACGCAGGTTAAGCAAAAACACCCCCCCGTCATTCCCGCGGGGGGAGGCGGGAACCTAGTGTCGTAAGGCCGTTAAATCCCGATATAAATCGGTACAGACACTTTGCACCATTGCGCTGGCTAGCCAGCATATACACATAAGAATATTGAGTCATTGAATAAAAACGACGCTGGGTTCCCGCCTACCCCCGCGGGAATGACGGAGGGTTGTGTCGAATATAGCTTTCGATCCACACTATACCCAAGTGAAGCATTGTTGTTAACTTCCATCGGCCAACGCCGCCAACAATTCTGCCTGATGCTCGGCGGCCAGCGCGTTGGTCAATTCATCCAAATCGCCATCCATGATGAAGTCGAGCTTGTACAGGGTCAAGTTAATGCGGTGGTCGGTCATGCGGCCTTGCGGGAAATTATACGTGCGGATTCGTTCGCTGCGGTCACCCGAGCCGATCAATGATTTGCGGGTGGCCGCTTCTTTGGCCTGGATTTCGCGCAATTGCGCATCCTTGATGCGCGCGGCCAGCACTTTCATGGCCTGCGCCTTGTTTTTATGCTGGCTGCGGTCGTCCTGGCATTCAACCACAATACCGGTCGGTAAGTGGGTGATGCGCACCGCCGAATCGGTCTTGTTGATGTGCTGACCACCGGCACCGGAGGCGCGATAGGTGTCGATGCGCAAGTCCGCAGGATTGATATCCACGTCGCTTACTTCGTCCGCTTCTGGCATGATCGCAATCGTGCATGCCGAGGTATGGATGCGGCCCTGGGTTTCGGTGGTCGGTACCCGCTGCACCCGATGGCCGCCGGATTCGAATTTCAGGCGCGAGTAGGCCCCGTAACCGACGATGCGCACAATTGCTTCCTTGTAGCCGCCGACTTCGGAGGCCGACTCGGAAATCATTTCCACTTGCCAGCGATTGCGCTCGGCAAAGCGGGTGTACATGCGCAGCAAGTCGCCCGCAAACAGGGCCGCCTCGTCGCCACCGGTTCCTGCGCGCACTTCGAGGAAGATATTGCGCTCGTCGTTCGGGTCTTTCGGCAGCAACATCTTTTGCAAATCGATTTCCAACTGCTCCATACGGATCTTGGCAGCCGAGATCTCTTCCTGCGCAAATTCTTTCATCTCCGGGTCGGACAACATCTCTTGCGCGGCGGCGACATCGTTGGTCGCTTGCGTGTATGTTGCGTATAAGGCGACCAGGGGCCCGAGCTCTGCATGCTCGCGTGTGAGCTTGCGGTAGTTGTCCATATTGGACGTGACTTCCGGCTGTTGCAGCAGGCTGTTGAGTTCTTCCAATCGATTGCTCAATTGGTCGAGTTTGGAAAGCATGGAGGGTTTCATTGAGCTTCTTCTATATTGAACTGGTATCGCCGGCACAGTGCGCGCGGCGTCGAATGCGGACAGGTAGGCGGCAGCGTCGCTAGCGCTTGGTGCGGAATAGCTGCGGCAAGAGCGTCGCCAAGCGCGCACGTTCGTCGCCTTGTGCCTGATGCAGAGCCTGTTGCGGACCGTGCAGGAATTTGGCGGTCAGGCCGCGCGACAATGCTTCCAGCACTGCGTCAACGTTCTCGCCCTTGGCGATCAATTTGCGGGCACGTTCCAATTCAGCCAAACGCATGGTTTCACCGGATTCCTGCAAATCTTGAATCAAGGGCACCACCGAGCGCGTATCGATCCAATGCATGAATGACTGCACGCGGGTTTCTATGATGGCTTCTGCTTGCGCCACCGCAGCCTGGCGGTTTT
>Ga0206937_10271_pt1 | contig 13303 bp, 17 predicted proteins | sample Alteio_BWOrgHeat_11_FD_152923 | JGI IMG/M metagenome (GOLD analysis project Ga0206937, IMG submission 152923) | Enriched cells from forest soil in Barre Woods Harvard Forest LTER site, Petersham, Massachusetts, United States -... | ecosystem: Environmental > Terrestrial > Soil > Temperate forest >... | reverse complement strand
TATTAAACTTAACAGAAAGTATATTAAACTAAGAAGAACAGACTATATTCTAAGAATATAGTCTTCTCCCCTTAATCTGACAATGATTTACCTAATAAAAATGAATCCTAATTTTACAACAATACTTTTCTTGTTATAAGAACCAGGTATTACTCCATTTTTATCAATTATCTGGTGAGCAAACCACACTTCCATTCCTGGCACTAATCCGGTAGATGTAGTTTCTGAATTAATGGTTGGTTGCAACCTAAGTAAATTGACAGGCTATAATACAGATACAATGGAAGGTTGGATTGATAAATTAAAAGCGGAGAGCGGAACAAAATGTCGCAGGGACTATCTTGCATGGGCTATAAAACATGGGTATATAGATAGGATATGAAAGGAGAATAAATATAATTCTCTTTTGAAATAAATGCTAATTATTTTTTAATCTAAGCTGTTACCGTTCAGCTTCTTATGTTCTTTTTCATAAGAATAAACAGTTTTTGATGATAATTCGGGGAGTAAAATTATTACCTGGTAAGCCATCAGGCCATCATCAAAATGCTTAAAAGCAGCTTCTTTTAATTTTATTCGGAACAACTGATCGAGGGACATTGAAGTATTCAAATGTTCTTTCACATACTTGCGCATATCCTCCAAAGTCTTCTCTTTAACAATTTCGGAGAGCAATTGGTTTTTTTTTATTTTTACCGTTTTTCTTTCCTCTTTAGATAGCCCTTTATCACCATTTCCTTTTTTCATATCCTGATATTTTTGCCGGTCGCTTTTGCAATCTGCAGAGATTTAAATATTATGATGTATCGATTATTTATTCGCACTACAAAGGAATTAATAAAATTAAGTCTGACAAAGAAACAATTTTGTAAAAAGTACATACTTTTTACAAAATAAACAGAAATAGTTTCAAGCTTTGGAGTACATTATTTAAATTTTTCACAACATTTTTGGTAAAGATATGGAACTTAATCGGTCTTTTAGCATTTTGCAACCAGATAATTTTCAATTTGAAATAAAATCTGTCATAATATGATTCATTTTAACACAAAATCTATAATGGAATATGATTTGTAAAAAGTGGCATAAAGAAAAATGATAACTCACCAGATAAAACATATTTTTATGGACAATAATCAAATACTTAAAGAACTGAATGCTTGCACCACCTTGTGCAACATCTGTTTCGAAGCCTGCCTGAGTGTTTTAAGTATTGAAGAGGGAATATATATGACAAGATGTATTGAACTTACCCGCGAATGTGCTGAGGTTTGCCAACTGGCCTCGTCAATGATTGCACGCGATTCTGAAAACATAGATAAATATCTTCGGTTAAGCGCAGAGATAGCGGAAGCATGCGCCAATGAATGCAAGAAACATGATTATGACTTTTGTGATAAATGTGCCCAGGTTTGTAATACCTGTGCCAGCATGTGCTATTCTTATTGATAAATTTAAAGTATAAAAAGTAATGAATGAAAAAAGAATTTTTGGAGCCATACTTACCGTACTCATGATTTGCGGATTGATTTATGCGGCAGTAGTATTTGTCAATACTGCAGGTGGAAATCGCGATTTAAGAGCAATGATTATTTACGGAGTAATAGGCTTGATTTTCTTTATAGCGGGTATAGGACTTGTGAGAACAACTGAGGATGAATCAAAATAAAAGATTAGTTTATTTAAATATTAACAATTAAAATTATTAAAAAAATGAAAACGAGTCAGCAGCAGCAAAAAAGGCAGCCAGAACCCGGAAAGGGAAATCAAAGCCAGAAGAGTGGTCGTCAGGATTCCAACAAATCATCTGATCAAAGAAATCCTCAACAATCTCCATCTCAAAAACAAGAAAAGAATTCAGGAAGAAGAAACCCTGAAAGATCTTCGGAAGAAGATTATGGAAATGAGATGTAAAAGGTAAAGTCGCTCCGGTGGGGGAGAATTAAAACCTTCCAAGAGTTCTAAAACAACTTATGCGCTGTGTTTAAAATTCTTCTTCATCGGACACGACAACCTCTTTAAAGAAAGATAAATCGGAAACTATAAATTATAAAGCAATATGCCGCATATCTTAGGAAAAATTAAAGGATTAAGAATAGAAGACGTAAAAAGTGTGATGGAAGATGATGCACGACATCATTCGCTCCATGAAATGCGTCTCGAACATTTGTGGCAAAACACTGAAGATGATGATGAAGTATTTTTTCTCTTCAAGGCACACGATGTAAGTCAGGCAAAAAGATATATCAATAAAATATTTTTCGAACAAACCCTCCGACTTGAACCGAAAGCTAAAGTGCATGAAATAATTTTTCTCGAGGAAAATCAAAACCATAAAACAGAATAAAATCATTAACCTTTAAAATTAAAATCAAATGAACACAGCAAAAAATTATAACCCCATATTCAGGTTTATTTTCGTTGCTTTAATTCTATTCTTCTCTATAGGTGGAATAATGATATTCAGCAATAGTTGTAATAATTCTTCTGAATCAAAAAATAACTCTGAAGCAGATAAAGTAGAAAAAAAAGATGTTGCACAAAACATCAATCCTGCAACCACAATGGCTGCCATAGAATTAAAAACAGCTATGAGAAAACTTTGGGAGGACCACATTATCTGGACTCGTAATGTTATTTGCTGCCTGGTGGATAATCTTCCGGGGGCAAACGAAGCAACGACCCGTCTTTTGAAAAATCAGGATGATATTGGTGATGCAATTAAACCATATTATGGAAATGATGCCTGTACAAAACTTACTGAGTTGCTACATACACATATTACAGGGGCTGCTGAAGTTGTAAAAGCTGCAAAGAATAATCAAACTAAAATGCTGGATGAGGCAAATAAAAAATGGCATGAAAATGCAGATTCTATTTCTGATTTTCTTAGCAAAGCAAATCCAGCCTGGAAATTTGACGATATGAAAATGATGATGTACGACCATCTGAAATTAACTACTGATGAAGCGGTTGCTCGCATAAAAAAAGATTATGATGGAGATGTAAAAGCTTATGATAAGGTTCATGAAGAGATTCTTAAAATGGCAGATATGCTTACTGATGGAATCATTAAACAGTATCCTGAAAAATTTTCAGGGGCAGCAATTGCAATTAAATAATAAATAATAAAATCATGGAAAATATAAAGCAGTTAACTGAATGGAAAAACTCACCGGAAAAACACCCGGGAGTACCTCCTCCTAATAAGCCAACCATCCCCGTAAAACCTAACCCACATCCTGACCCGACAACACCGAGACCAGGAAAACCTGAAATAGAAAAAAACAACCCTACCAGAATTAATGAACCTTCAAAAGCTGACCCTACTAAAGTTGATAATCCTCCAGGAACTAAATAATTATTAAGAATAAAGTCATGGGAATATTAGCAGCATTAATAATAGCATTATTGGTTTCAATGATGATATCGCCTTACAGGAAAGGGGGTTCAATCTTTGCTTTACTTGTAATTTTCTTCATCCTGTTCCTTGCAGGGTTAGCAGGAGAATATTGGATAGTTCCTTTTGGTCCGATGCCTTATGGAGTTTCTGTTTTTCCATTATTGTTTATTGTCATCATAGTTACATTTTTGTTAGCAACTCCATCGCCATATCAGCGACGAAGGGCTAATGATGAGATAGCAACAACAGCCTCTGCGGCAATAAGTATATTCTTCTGGTTATTGCTGATTCTATTTCTTATAGCAGTTGTTGCAGGGTTTTTAAGAACAACACCTTATGGATTAAACAATTAAATAAATAAAACTATGAATATCATAACAATAATTCTTATGGCTACACTTGTAAGAACCAGTGTATTAATGGTTAGCAGTCCGGCATTTACAGCAAACGGTTATATCCCGGCAAAATATACTTGCGAAGGGAGTAATATTAATCCTCCACTGAAGATTGATGCTGTTCCTCCGGGAACTCAAAGTCTTGTTTTAATAGTTGATGATCCGGATGCGCCAAATAAAACTTTTGATCATTGGATTGTATGGAATATTCTTAATCTGAGAGAAATTCCGGAAAACACAATCCCAGGAGCTGAAGGAAAAAATGGTAGTGGTAAAGGAGGGTATAAAGGTCCATGCCCTCCAACGGGAATACATCACTATCATTTCAAGGTTTATGCTTTAAATGTTTTATTAACTATTGTTGCTGATTCAGATAAACAAGCTGTTGAAAAGGCGATGGAAGGACATATTCTTGCACAGGGTGAACTGGTTGGGTTATATAAAAAGGCAAACTAATTCTCGATTATTAAGAATTATTGCCATTTACATTGGAGTTACCTCGGCTACAATTATAGCCATTATAATATTTCTTTTTTTGTTTTGCCCGGATGTCTTTTTTAACGGTTACATAAAACGAAATATTGAAATCAGTTATGCAAAAGGTAATCCAGGGTTTAATATAAGGATAGGTAAACTCCGTTATAAATTCTGGAATAATAAAATTGAAACGGACACTATTTCCTTTTATAAAGGTGATAGCATTCTGACAGAAAAAATTATCGGGTGTAAGATTCTAGGGGTTAAATGCATGCATCTTATTAAAGGAGGACCAGATAATAATGATTGTTCAGGTTATATTTCAGATGCAAAAGATGTTTACATAGATATGCCCGAATCAGAAAATGAAATGCATTTCAAAAACATTCATCTTTCGGTTCCTGATTCTTTAATGGTGGCAGAAGATTTTGAATATCATCCTAAAACAGATGATGAAACATTCTTCGCATCTAATATTTTCAGGAAAACAAGATTTAATATTAAAGCTCCTTCAATTAAACTTTCAGGTGTTGATATTCCGGGGTTGATTAGTGGAAAGAAAAAACATGTCCATTCAGCAACAATAAAAAATCTATCTATGGATATTCTTTTAAATAAAGATAAACCATTTAAGATAGATTCAGCAATTAATCCAATGCCGAATGAAATTTTTAATAAGATTAAAAATCCTTTACAGATTGACAGCTTAACTATTATAAATGGCAGTTTGACTTATAATGAAAGATATGTTATTGGAGGAAAATCTGCAACACTTAAATTTGATAAAGTAAATATTACAGCACTTGAAACTATAGATCCGCAAACAAAATCTGTTACTGCAATCATCAATGGAGATTGCTGGTTTAATAATTCAACTACGTTGAAATTATCTATGACTGTTCCTTTAAACTCAAATACATTTTCTTTTAAATATTCAGGAACTTGCGGAAATATGGATTTAAATAGTTTAAATCATTACTTAACCGTTGCTGAGCCAATGAAGATTAAATCAGGGATGCTAAAATCTGCTTCATTTAACGGTGATATTAATTCGGGTTATGCAACCGGGGATGTTACAACTATATATACTGACTTGAAAATCGAAGTTACTGATGAGAAAAAGTTTTTGAACAGACAAAGAATAAATTCCAGACTTGCCAATAGATTTTTGATTCATAAAAATAACCTTCCTGATAATAAAGGAGGTATTAAACCAGGCGAAATTAAATTTGCAAGAAAGCATGATACCGCTTTTATGGAAATGGTTTGGTTGTCACTTCGGAGTGGTATAGAGGATATATCAGGAATTTAAGAATTCCTTATTGCATTTTGCAATACTATTATTTTCAAATTGAGATATTAAAGTGTCATTATTAAGTGTAATCCAGTTTAAAATCAACTTTTTTGAGCAAGGAACAGAGTTTGATTTTATAAGAATGAAGTTTTTTTAATCAAAATGAATCTATTATTAACAATTAAAAAAATAATAACATGAAAAAGGTCTTATTAATCGCAATCTTAATGATTGGAAGTTTAAATACTTTCAGAGCACAACAAGGTGTGTGTTTTGGAATAAAAGGCGGTCTTAACCTCGAAAACATTATAGGGTTAAACAGCGGGCAAGGTGTCGTGGGTGTAACTGAAAACGAATCGTCGGAGATGACATTTGGTTTTCATGCGGGAGTTTTTCTCAGATGGGGTCTTGATGATCACTGGGCAATTGTTCCTGAATTATTATATACAACAGGTGGTGCAAAAGAAACAATAGCACAAACATACTATATTGGTTCAACTGCTTATACTTCCAGCACTACTGGTAACTTTTCATTGCATTATCTTCAGCTTCCTGTTTTTGTAAACTACCAGTTTGATATGGGATTATACCTTGAAGGAGGTCTGTATATTGCTGGTCTGATAGGTGCCACAACAAGTTCAACAACAACTAAAAATGGTGTAACAACAAGTTCTACATCTACTTCTGATACAACAAATAATCAATTGGATTGGGGAGTTGGAGCAGGAGTTGGTTATAGATTCTGCAGTGGTTTAGGATTCAATTTAAGATATAATTATGGTTTATATGCTGTGTACAAGAATTTCAGTTACGAAAATGGAGGAGTATCATATAGGCAACCTTCTTATGGTAATAATGGTGTTCTTCAGTTATCTGTAAGTTATTTGTTTGGTTGCAGTAACTGTGTTCCGAAACCGCAACCAACAGCCGATGTGACTCCGACAATCATTCCAGCCCCTGCACCAGAACCTGATGTTCAGTTTGCTGTTCAAACACCTGGAGACCTTCCTGGTCAGCATACAGTTATTGAAATTCTCCCTGTTCGTGATTACGTTTTCTTCGATGCCGGTAATTTACAAATTCCTTCAAGATATACTATCCTATCCCCTGATCAGGCTGCAGGTTTTCATGAAGAACAATTACAGGATTGTCAGAAGAATCCGGGTACGCGTCAATCAAGGCAATTAAATGTTTATCATAACGTATTAAATATCGTTGGCGACAGGATGAGAAAATATCCATCTTCAACTATCAGACTTGTTGGTTCTTCTGCAGGAAAAGGTGCTGATTTAGGTAAAGCAAATGCTGAAACTGTAAAAACTTATCTTGTGACTAATTTTGGAATAAAAGCAAGCAGAATAACTACTGAAGGTCGCGACATGCCGATAGTTCAATCAGAAATTCCAAATGCAACACGCGATAAAGACCTTACAAAGGTTGAAGATTTCAGGGTAGATATTATCAGCACTTCAACAGATTTGGTGATGGAGGTAAATGGTAATTCGGCGCTATGTCTGAAACCTATCGAGGTTACTTCTTTAGATGAAGATACGGATAATTCTCCATCCGATCCTGATAAGAATACAAATAACTACCCTGTTAATTTTAATGTAAACGGAGCAAGTGATGTTCTTACTTCATGGACGCTTGATATTACAGATTCTAAAGGTGCGACTCGACATTTTGGACCATACACCAGCAACAGTCAGGCTTTAAATGGTGAAGCTATCATACAAGATCAGAATAGCGGAACTTACCAGGTAAAAATGACAGGGCAGACAAAGAGTGGAAAGACAATCACCAAGGAATCATCTTTCACTTTGAACCGCAGAAAAGAACCCATTGAAAAGGAACAAAGATATAGTATCCTTTTCGAATTCGATAAATCAAAAACAGTTGCTACTTATGAAAAATTCCTGAGGAATACTGTAGCTCCTAATATCCCTCCAAACTCAACTGTTACTATCAGCGGGCATACTGATATCGTTGGTCCTGAAGATTATAACCTGAATTTGTCTAATCAAAGATCAACAGAAGCACAGAAAATTCTGGAGAATGAGATAAATAAGGAAGGTAAAACCGGTATCACCTTTAATACAAAAGGATATGGGGTTACCAGTCCTGAGTTTTCAAACATGTCTCCTGAAGGACGTTTTTATAACAGAACTGTAATTATTGATATTGTTCCTAATAGTTCGATGGGTAACCGTTAAGATATCATTAAAACAATTTTTTAGCAAGCAAACCTCGCAGATTAATTAATCTGCGGGGTTTTTTTATATTTTTTCCTTCATCTATAAATTACTCTTTTTATAGATAAAAAGAAGAGGTGTTTAAATTAATAAAAAACTTCCAGCGAAAAGTGCCCTGTCTAGCTCTTAGTTATAAGGAGCCCTGTAATAAATATGTTTCAAAACAGTAAGAATATTTAGCTTTTTACATGTAAATATACGATTTAGGAAGCTTCCTAAAGGTCTTAGGAAGACTCCTAAAGGTCTTAGGAAGAACCCTAAAGGTCTTAGGAAGACTCCTAAAAGTCTTAGGAAGACTCCTAAAAGTCTTAGGAAGACTCCTAAATTATTTAGAAAGAGATAACTAACACATGATTTATGCAGGTTGCCCCAATTTATTTAAACTTCAAAGCAAGCGTAAGAATATCAGCATAAAGCCCGGAACCCGAATTTCGTATATAGTGCCCATAACGCAACTCCAAAGTATTAAGCGATTGAATTCCAAAAACACCATGTTCGGGTGCAATCCGAAATCCTATTCCTATGAAATGACTTGTAAACTTTGATAAATCGTAATCGCTTGTATAATAGGTATCGGTTAATTCATGCAGGAATTTAGGTGCGAAATAATTAATGCCGCTTTGTGAATTAAATCTGTAAAAAGGACTTAGAGAGGTAAATGCAGATAATTTAATCGGCATTTCAATGCTTGCTGTATGCGCAGTATTTCCCCAATCATCGTGATAAAAACGATAAAATGTTCGGATGATAAAGCGGTCGTCAAGGAAGAAATTTGCACGGATGCCAGCAGCAATTTTTAATCTGGTAGCAGGAAGTTTTTCAACCCGTTCAGAACCATCATTAAAATAAACACGTTGATAAAGAGTGGTGAGTTGTCCTTTCATATAAGATGGATCAAAAATAAAAGCCATCTGCATTCTTGAATTAATTACCTGGGATAAAGTAAAAGTTGCCTGGTACGAATTTCTGGGTTGATAAACAGTGGGCAATGTATCACGATTGGAGCCATCGCCATACCCCGGTGGTCGCAGCTCAAAAGGATATATTACTTTCCATTGATCGAAGAAAGCCAATAACTTAATTGCAAATTCACGATTATTATCTTTAGAGGATTTAGAAAAACTAAGATTTGCTCCTCTTGAATTATAATCGAATTCATGAGAATAAGAAATTCCGGCGCCGTACGAAATGTGTCTTTTATCGTTATCAACACTCCAGTTCAGCGAAGGATAAATACGTGTATCCTGGCGTGATGCGCTTGTAAGTGCATATACTAATTTACCATTCCCTTGTCGGCTTGAATCAGGGTTAATCATATCTGAAGAGGCGGAAGTATAATGGTCAATTCCAAATTCGAGCGAGAAATGCTCTTTATTTTTATGTTTATTGACAAGAGATAAATCAATCGAAAGCACGTTTGCAATATCTGTTAAGTTTTCAGTTCCGATACCGCCTGTCACTGCTGAGTTATCACCATCCTGATGATAATATCCTGAAACAAAATTAACTTCATCAACCTTTAATTTTCTTTCATTATATCCGGAACTATCTAATTTAGTTGTCTCTTGACCGAAAGCACTTAACAAACCAAACAAAATTGCAAGAACACCTAAGGATAATTTTCTCATAAATTATTAATTTAAAAAATTAATTACAGCCGCATCCACCCCCGCTTTTACCACCATTGGCACCTGAACCTCCCTCACGATACAATTGAAAATTTTGTTCGAACTTCTCTACTTTCCTTGCGGATAATTCCATCTCTGAATCATTAATATACATCTTCTGATAAGGCTTTACAACGGAACAGGAATTAAATAGTAATGCAATATAGATTGCAAGAATTGCTATACCGAATTTTGGAATTCTTTTCATAATTTTATATTTATATTATCAGAAGTATATATTTTATCGTTATCATCAATGATTATACAAGCGATATTTTTGATTTGATTTATTAAATCTAAACCGGCTTTAATTCCCATCACCATCACCGGAGTTGCCATTGCATCGGCAAGTTCGGCATTATGGGTAATGATGGTAACACTTTTTATACCCTCAACCGGTAAACCTGTTTTTGGATTAATGGTATGAGAATATTTCTTACCGTTTATAATGGCATATTTCTCATAATTACCCGATGTAGCCACCGACATATCTGTAATATTCATAAATGAGAAAGGAGATTGTTTCTTATCAGGGTCAGCAATTCCAATAGTCCATTCATTTCCATTTGGTTGTCTTCCCCATGCAGTTAAATCACCAGAGGCATTGACTATTCCGCTTAAAACTCCCCGATGTTGTAAAACATATTTTGCCCTATCAGCTGCGTATCCTTTTCCAATTCCACCAAAGCCAATTCGCATTCCTTTTTCTTTGAGATAAACAGAGCAATCATTACTGTCTAAAATTACATTACGATAGTTAATTAATTTCACAGACTCCCTTGCGATCTCCTTATCCGGCAAAGATGTCATACTGGTATCAAAATTCCACAATCGCTTATCTATAGAACCATAAGTAATATCAAAACTACCTTGTGTGAGTTTGGAAATCTTTAAAGAACGTTCGATTAAGGCAAAAACTTCTTCATCAACTTTAACTGGTTTTACTCCTGCATTTCTATTTATATCCTGAGTTTGGCTGCTTTCATTAAAGGTGGTTAATAGCCGTTCAATCCTGCTTATTTCATCCACGGCATCGTTTATTCTATTATTTGCCCATTCCACATCATCGCTCACCACACTTATCTCAAACCTGTTCCCCATCAGCTTCATAACCTTTTGATGAGTGGTTTCTTGCAGATATATTTGATTACTTATTTCCATTAGACCAGGTTTTTATTTCATTAACAAAATCTTTTGGTGATTTATCCGGAAATCCAATCCATTTCTTCAATACTTTACCTTTTGCATCTAATAAAAGAGTTAAAGGGAATTCTCCATCCTTATTATAGATATCTGCCAGAGCTTCATTGGATTTCGTTAAAGAATCATTCAACTTATTCTTTTTCAGACGAGGAAAATCGGCATTAACCAGTATCAAATGCTTTGAAGCATAATCGATAAATTCATCTGAATCAAATATTTCTTTTTTGGTTCTCATGCAAGGAGCACACCAATCAGACCCGGAGAAATTGAGTATAATTAACTTATTGCCTGAACTGGCTTGTTGCTTTGCATTGTTAATGTCAGTTAACCAAACGCTACCACCAGCAAGGAACGTGATAAACAATATTGAAATTAATGTCTTCATAAAATATATTCTGCAAAATTATTAAAAAATAATACTTTCGCAGTTATATAATTTCTAAAATTCATTATAGAATTCACGTTTTTATATTTGACACAAAGAGACAAATCAGCCATGATCACTATCGCTTGGCTCATCATGATGCTCATGATGTTCGTGATGTTCATGCTCATAATGCCTGTGACCATCATCATCAATCGGAACTCTTACAAATACATCACATGAATATAAAAGAGTAATCCAAAATATTAAGAAACCAATAAACATTGATTTTAATATTTTACCGAAACCTATTTGTTTTTTAACTTTATTAACTTCCGTATTATCAGAAACTGAAATTTTTTTTAACTGTTTCATTTTATTATAAATTTAATTGTTAACATAATTATTTTATCTTTTCACTAGAAAAAGAAACATTATAGCGGGTCTCGTCCTCGGATTATTCTTATCAGAATTGCAACTACTGCAAGGACAAGAAGGATATGAATCAATCCTCCTGCACTATAACCGACAAACCCTATGAGCCATCCTATTATCAACAAGACCGCTACTAAATAAAGCAAACTATTCATGACTTTTATTATTTAATTGGTTAAACATATCAGTTCAATTTCAAAACAGATGCCATTGGATAAAGAATGTAATTTATAATAGTATTTCAGGTTATTTTCTTACTAATCATATATTAAAATCTTTCATTTTGCGAATACAATTTGTCAAATTAACATTAATTTCAATCGTCTTTAGTTGATTTCGATTGTTTTTTATCGTTGGCATTTATTTTGAAAAATATTTATCAGGTTTAATTATTAAAAAACATAAGTCATGAAATCATTAATTAAAATAATCGCAATAATTGCATCCTTGATTTTTAGTCCTGTAGTGATTACTAATCATGTTTATGCACAGGATGAAGATTATCAAACATTTTATGATGATTTAAGTCCTTACGGTGAATGGGTTTATGAACCCAATTATGGTTATGTATGGGTTGCTGCAGAAGGACCCGGATTTGTTCCCTACTCTACCCGTGGACATTGGGTATATACAGATGTGGGCTGGACGTGGGTTTCTGATTATCCATGGGGCTGGGCAACATTCCATTATGGTCGTTGGGATGATGATCCTGAATTAGGCTGGTTTTGGGTTCCTGGCGAAGAATGGGGACCTTCATGGGTTGTTTGGTATGATGCTCCAGGGTATTATGGATGGGCTCCGATTGGTCCGGGAATAAGTATAGATGTGGCTTTTGGAGGAGGATATTATATTCCACCCGAACGCAGAACATACTGCGATAGCAGGTATATTACAAGCTATAATGTTCAGAATTACTATGCACCAAGAACGCAAAACGTAACAATAGTAAAAAATACCACTATAATTAATAACACTACCATTGATAATAGCAGACATACTACAATTGTTGCAGGACCTCGAAGAGAGGATGTTCAAAAGAGAACAGGAAATTCAATACAGACTATTTCCTTGAGGGCAAGCAGTTCTAAATCGAGCCAGGGAATCGCAGGTAACAATTTGAATATATATCGTCCTGCTGTTTCTAAATCAACAACGGTAAATCCGAAGCCTGTGCCGCCTAAAGTTGCTAATAGAACTGACGTTAAGCCTGTTACTCAAAGAACATCTGGTGGTTCTGTTCTGAAAGAGGGAGCAAAACCAACCTATAACAATCAAAAATCGCAACCGACAAAAACTCCCGAAAAAACTGTAACTCCTTCTAAGCAAGTAACTCCTGCACCACAAAAGCAAACATCACAACCTCAAAGGCAAACACCTCCACCTCAAAAGGTTACGCCGACACCTCAAAAGGAAGTTACGCCACCTCAAAAGCAAACACCTCCTCCTCAAAAAGTTACTCCAACACCTCAAAAGGAAGTTATACCGCCTCAAAAAGTTACTCCTACCCCTCAAAGACAACCATCTGCACCTACAACGCCACGACCACATCAAAGATATTATACTCCACGCACAACTCAAAGAACAACAACTCCGGTGAAACCAACTACTCCACCACCACCTCCTTCACCTCCTCAAAAGCAAGGGAAATAATATTATTAACCTGCTAAAGAATGGAGAAATAATGAGATTTGGCAACCCTTTTAAAGGTTGTCAAATCTTTTTTATGCCAGACGATTAATAATCAAATGAAAAATAAAAACTTAGGACAAAAAATCTGGTATCTATTAAAAAAAAGCCTCGTAGCTTTTATTGA
>Ga0206937_10270_pt1 | contig 13334 bp, 8 predicted proteins | sample Alteio_BWOrgHeat_11_FD_152923 | JGI IMG/M metagenome (GOLD analysis project Ga0206937, IMG submission 152923) | Enriched cells from forest soil in Barre Woods Harvard Forest LTER site, Petersham, Massachusetts, United States -... | ecosystem: Environmental > Terrestrial > Soil > Temperate forest >... | reverse complement strand
TGCTGCAGCAGGCCATACAAAAGTCGTTAACCAATAATTACAACTACATGTCGCTGGATATGATCAGCGACATTGGCGACCAATATGCAAGCACTGACACTGCAAGGGCGATCAACTACTACAAACAGGGTGTCAGGATCTCGGAAGATAAAAGCTATGGCTACTATGAACAGCTATTTACGCGCAAGCTGTACGATTTTTATATCACGCATTACGACGAAAAAAAGGCATTCTTTTACAGCAAAAAGCTTATAGCGCTGGATGATGAGGCGCAAAAGATGAATGCCAATTCGGGTATAGATTACATCGAATATGCTGTTAAAGATGAACAGCTGTCCTCGGCACAGTTGCAAGCTACAGACAGGCTTTGGCTTTTGGCATTAGCGCTTGCCGCTTTTGTTATGGCGATAGCGATCAGTATTATCCTTTGGCGCAACAGCAAAAAAATAAAGCATAACGAGCGATTGTTGCGCATGCAGATCAAGCAGGCCGAATCGGCTACGGATGAGCTGCATACCGTTAATAAAAACTACCTGAAACTGATCAAGATAGTAGCGCATGATCTGCGCAGCCCTATCGGCGCTATCAATAATATCGCCGGTATGATGATGGAGGAAAGCGACACGCATGACGAATTGGTCGACCTCATCAGTGCATCCAGCAAAAACTGCCTGGAACTGATCAATGGTTTGCTGGAAGCTGATTTCGATCAAAATAATAATCTAAAGAAAACAGATATCAACCTTGATGGGTTCTTACAGCAGTGTATCGGGTTGCTTAACTTCAGGGCGAAGGATAAGAACCAGCAATTGATATTGAAAAGCTATTTTAATGGTTCGATAAAAGCTGACTCGGAAAAGATACAGCGCGTGGTGAATAACCTGGTGGTAAATGCCATGAAGTTCAGTCCGAAAAACAGCAATATACTGATAGAAACGCTGCCCGAGCCGAAAGGTGTGATGATCATAGTGAAGGATAACGGCATAGGCATACCCGACGAGCTAAAGGACAATATCTTCGACCCGTTCACTATGTCGAAACGAGATGGCACACAGGGCGAAAAGCCGTTCGGTCTGGGTTTATACATCACTAAACAGATCGTCGAGGCGCACGAAGGTAAAATATGGTTTAAGAACGCAGATGGCGGCGGTACGGAATTTTATGTAGAATTGCCATTAAATTAGCTAATTGAATGATATCAGTACAGTCGTTAAGTAAGCACTTTGGCAAGGTTAAGGCTGTTGATGATATTTCCTTCGAGGTAGCGGAGCAGGAAACGCTCATCTTATTGGGCACCAGCGGCTGCGGGAAAACTACTACACTCAAAATGCTCAACCGCCTCATCGAACCAACAAGCGGCAGTATTTTTATCAATGATCAAAGTATTCTCGAACAAAAACCTGAAGACTTGCGCTTAGGCATCGGCTACGTTTTACAGAATAATGGCCTCTTTCCGCACTATACGGTTGAAGAAAATATCGCCATCGTACCGCAACTGCTTAAATGGGATAAGAAGCGCATAGCGCATCGCATTCACGAGCTGTTAGAGAAATTGCACCTTACCAAAGGCCAGTTATCTGCCTATCCAAATGAACTGAGCGGCGGCCAGCAACAGCGTGTCGGCCTGGCAAGGGCTTTGGCTGCAGATCCTCCTGTTTTATTGATGGATGAGCCTTTCGGCGCGCTGGACAATGTGACCAAGTCGAGCATTCATAAAGAGTTTAAGGAACTTGATGAGCTGAAAAGGAAAACCATCATAATGGTGACGCATGATGTGCAGGAAGCCTTTGAACTGGGCGACCGGATCTGCCTGATGGATGCCGGCAAAATAGTGCAGCAGGGCAAACCTGTCGATCTGCTTTTCAAACCTAAAAACAAATTTGTGCGCGATTTTTTGGACGAGCAGCGTTTGCAACTGGAGTTAAAATCGGTGCAGTTATGCGACGTACAACAGGAAATAAATGGGTTTAATTCTAATGAATCCATTTGGGCTGTAATGGATAAACTCAAAAGCAGCGGTAATCATGCAAAAGAATTTGAGCAATTAATGTCGGCATTCTATCAATATAAAAAACAGCAGGCGCATGAATGATCAGCAGCAAACCTTATGGGATTTTGTGTGCCAGCAAAGCGATAAGCTGGCCACTCAAACGCTGGAGCATATCGGCCTGACGTTCATTTCACTGTTCCTGGCTGTGTTGGTTGGTTTGCCGCTGGGTATCCTCATCGCACGTAAAAGAAAGCTCTCAGGCGGCGTATTAGGCGTTGCAGGCGTATTGCAAACCATTCCAAGCATCGCCTTGTTGGGTTTTATGATCCCGCTATTGGGCATCGGCCCAAAACCGGCCATCGTGGCTTTGCTCCTTTATGCTTTGCTGCCCATCATTCGTAATACTTACACGGGAATTACTGGCGTCGATCCGTCGGTAAAAGAGGCTGCTACCGCGATGGGTATGACCCAATGGCAGGTATTATTTAAGGTTGAATTGCCGCTGGCTATGCCGGTTATCCTCGCCGGAATCCGTACGGCGACAGTGATCAACGTAGGCGTTGCAACGCTGGCGTCCTACATTGCAGCCGGCGGTTTGGGTGAGTTTATTTTTGGCGGGATCTCGCTTAACAATACCAATATGATACTGGCCGGGGCGATCCCTGCAGCGTTGCTGGCTATAATATTCGACTTTTTGCTGTCGCGATTGCAGCATCTCAACCTAAAAAAAGTAAAAGTAGCTACTACTGCTTTGCCTGTACTGATATTTTTGTTTGCATCATTTTATTTTATTCCGTCAGCTTATGGTAGTAAACTGACAGCCGGATTTACACCTGAGTTTATGGGCCGGCAGGATGGCAATCTGGGTCTGCAAAGTAAATACGGCTTGAAGATCCACACCATAGTCATTAGTGATGCAGTAATGTATAAAGCGGCTTATGAGAAACAGTTGGATGTGATCAGCGGGTATTCTACCGATGGCCGCCTGAAGGCTTATCATCTGGTAGTATTAAATGACGACAAGCATATTTTCCCGCCCTATTTTGCTGCTCCGGTTGTGAGAGATGATGCTTTGCAGAAATTCCCGGAGCTGGAGAAAACGTTGAACCTGCTTTCAGGTAAAATTAATGATAGTATCATGACCGAATTAAATTACCGGACTGACTATCTTCACCAAAGTCCGGAGCACGTGGCGAAGGATTTCCTGGTTTCGAAAAACCTGTGGAAGCCTGAGCGTGGCGGCAATGCAGGCGAGGTGCGCATTGGCTCAAAAATATTTGGTGAGCAATATATTTTGGCAAATATGTACAGCATGCTGATAAAAGGTTATACAGATTACGATGTATCGACCAAAACAGGCCTTGGCGGTACAAAGATTTGTTTTGATGCATTAACAAATAACCAGATAGACTTGTACCCTGAGTATACCGGGACGGGCTTGCTGGTCATTTTGCAGCCATCGGCAACTATTGTAAATACGGTTGAAAACAGTAAGGAAGCTACCTATAATTACGTGAAACAGGAGTTTGAAAAGCGCTACCAGCTCAAATGGTTACAACCCATTGGTTTTAATAATGCCTATGCTTTAATGATGCGCCAAAAACAAGCGGCGGATTTGAATGTTAAATCTATCACAGATCTTAAAAAGTATCTCGATAAAAAATAAGCTATGGAAACAGCCGAAATTTATGCTGCACAACAGCTGAGCCTTGTTGAGCGGTATTTGAAAGTGCGCAAGCATACCGAAGCGATCTGTGCCCCGCTGCAAACGGAAGACTATGTGGTGCAGCCGGTTGTGGATGTAAGCCCGCCGAAATGGCATATCGGGCATACCACCTGGTTCTTCGAAACCTTTATCCTGAAACCATATTTTATGGGCTACCAGGAATTTAATCCTGATTACAACTTCGTTTTCAATAGTTATTATGAAACAGTGGGCAACCGTGTGATCCGTACCGACAGGGGCAATTTAAGCCGCCCGACTGTGATCGAGATCATGCGTTACCGCGAATATGTGGATGATGCGATGAGTCGTTTTTTGTGCGAGGAACCATCGGCTGAAGTAAAGGAATTGCTGATATTAGGCTTCAACCACGAAGAGCAGCACCAGGAGCTTTTATATACTGACATTAAATATATTTTAGGGCATAACCCATTGTTCCCAGCCTATTCGCATGACTATCATTCGCCTAAACTGAAGAAAACCGGCGAGCCATTTATTAAAATAGAGGAAGGTATTTATGAGATCGGCTACGAAGGCGATGGCTTTTGCTTTGACAATGAGCTGAGCCGCCATAAGGTGTATTTGAATGCTTACGAGATCAGCCCGGATATGGTGACCAATGCCGAATACCTTGAATTTATCAACAGCGGCGGTTACCAGGATTTTCGCCACTGGCATGCCGAGGGATGGGATTGGGTGAAGAATAACAAGATACAATCGCCGCTTTACTGGCATTTGATTAATGGCGAGTGGTACAATTACACCTATAACGGTTTGGAGCCGGTGGAGGAGAAACAGCCTGTTTGCCATATCAGTTATTTCGAAGCTTATGCTTATGCATCGTGGAAAGGCATGCGTTTGCCTACAGAATTTGAATGGGAGGCAGCAGCTCCGCAATTTAAATGGGGTAAAGCCTGGGAATGGACCGAAAGCTCCTACCTGCCCTACCCGGGATTTTCAAAAGCGCCGGGGGCAATTGGAGAATACAACGGCAAATTTATGGTGAACCAAAAAGTGCTGCGCGGCTCATCGGAAGTTACGCCTCCAGGACATGAACGCGTTACCTACCGTAATTTTTTCCAAACAAGCCTGCGATGGCAGTTTACCGGCATACGTTTGGCCCGATAGATCTACAACAACAAAAACCTATAAAACATTATGAGTATCGCGATCTTAAACAAACCATTAAACAAAAGCGAAGGTACTACAAAGCAGTTCTACCGTGATGTTGTGGAAGGACTACAATCTACCCCAAAAAAACTGAGCTCTAAATATTTTTATGACGCTACCGGCGATAAACTTTTCCAGGCGCTGATGAATTGCGACGAGTATTACCCTACCAAATGCGAGCTGGAAATATTCACCCGCCAGGCTGCCGAAATCTGCCAGGCCATGATAGCCGATGGCGATGCTTTCGACCTGATAGAGCTTGGCGCAGGCGATGCTACAAAGTCTACTTATTTGCTTAAATATTTACTGGACAACAATATAGATTTTAACTATTTGCCTATAGATATTTCTGATAACGTTATCTCTTACCTCAACGTTACACTTCCTGCAACACTTCCCGGCCTGAAGATGATCGGGCTGAACGGTGAATATTTCGACATGCTGAAAAAGGCCGCTTCTATTTCATCGCGGCGAAAGGTAGTAATGTTCTTAGGCTCAAACGTCGGCAATATGCCCATCAGTGACGCCGAAGATTTCTGCCGCCAATTACGCAGCCATCTTTCACCGGATGATATGCTGCTGATCGGCATCGACCTGAAAAAAAATCCTAAAACGGTACTGGCCGCGTATAATGATAAAGAAGGCATAACCCGCCGCTTCAATCTGAATTTGCTGGAGCGTATGAACAGGGAACTGCACGCAGATTTCGATCTTACAAAATTCGAGCATTATCCTATTTATGATCCCGAGACAGGTTCGTGCAAAAGCTACCTGATCAGTACGGAAGACCAGCAGGTGAAGATTAACAATAAGGAATGTATCAACTTCTCAAAGGATGAATACATCTATATGGAGATATCGCAGAAATACACGGTGATGCAAACCAACCAGATGGCGGAGAACACCGGCTTTAAAGCGGAGAACATATTTTTTGATAGTAAAAAATGGTTTATCGACGCCATTTGGGTGGCCGAGTAAATTATTTATTGTCTATTTAGGTTAAAATAATATTAGTCAAAACAGGCTTTTTAGGATAAATTTATTCCCATCCCAATTAGCCTGATTAATTGAAAAAAACAACTGCTTTAGCTATGCTTTTGCTCCTCCTGTTCAATACAGGAGGGTACCAGTTATTGTTTCAATATTTGATATACGAGGCCGACACCTCCGTCGACCGCCAAATAAATACTAATAGCTATAGGCCAAACGACCTGCAGCTGGTAAAAATACCGGTCCATTTAAATATTGTGGACTGGGACGATTTTAAACCGATAAGCGGCGAGATCAAAATAAACAACAATTACTACAACTACGCCCAGCTAAAAATGACGCGAGACACGCTTTACATGCTGTGCCTTCGTAATACCGATCATTCCCGTTTGCAAAATGCCGGTCGCGCCTATGCAAAGGATGTTAACGACAGCCCGCAAACGAAACATTCGCACAATTCATCCGGCAAAAAGGTCATTTCGTTAAGTGATTATAACTACCAATTCTTTACCTACAATTATGTATCACATAGTGTTATTGCGAAACAAAGAATACAAATTGTGATCATTCGATCAGACAATCCTTTCATCGAATCTCCCGGCAAACCGCCAAATGCAGCCTGTTAATTCTGATAAGGCCATAAAATTCGCTCAGAACAGGATAGGGTACAGATAATCGTAAAAGTTATTCTGTTAGTTCTTATCCCGCCTTGAGATCTTAAATCATTTGTGTGCCTCTATTTTATCGCATTGCGCTATCAGCATAGAAATATGACGAATAACGCTGCATTTATTCAACTCATTAACAGACATTAATAATGAAACCTTTAATAAAGTGCCTTTACAGGTGCTGCTTATTTATTTGCTGTTGCCTGGTCCTTGCACAAAAAGTACGGGCACAAACTGTGTCCGACGGGTTAATGATACAGAAGAATTTCTTCTGTATAGGAAGCATGTACAGCTACAATAGCTGGACGAATTATTGGGAAGGTACTTTTAAAAGAGACAACGGCAACATAGGCAGGCTCACCACTAACACTTATAACGTTTTTGGCAATTATGGTATCACTAACAGGCTTGACGTTTTGTTTTCTGTACCGTATGTTACTACTAATGCTTCCGCGGGTACGCTTAAAGGGCAAAGCGGTTTCCAGGACCTGATGATCTCACTGAAGTGGCTGCCTTATAAAGCAGGCCTGGGTGGGGGTATTTTTAGTACATATGTAATACTCTCGGGTACCACGCCGCTTAGTAATTATGAACCGGATTTTGAACCGATGTCAATCGGCATGCATTCCGAAACGGCTTCGCTCCGTGCCTTGCTTAATTATCAGTATGGACGCTTTTTTGTAGCGGCTGCCGGTCAATACATCCGACGAGACAATATTACGATTGACCGTACCTCGTACTTCACCACCGAATTAATTAACAGCAGCGAAGTAGATGTGCCCAACGCTAATAATTTATTATTCAGTGCGGGATACCGCAGTTCCCATTTTAATGCTGAAGCCCTTTTTGAACAGAACACCACCCTTGGCGGCTTTGACATACGCAAAAACGATATGCCTTTTGTAAGCAACACCATGAACGCTACCATGGCCGGCGCTTTGTTTAAATACAGCTTCAACAGGGTGGCCGGTCTTGAGCTTACAACGGGCGGAAACTATGTTTTAAAAGGGCGCAATGTTGGCCAGGCCACAACCGTATTCGGCGGCGTGCTTTACCTGTTCGATGTACGCAAAAGATAATATTAAACAGCTAAAATCATGAAAAGACATATACTTAAGATACAGATAGCAGCTATAACAGCAATGGTAATGCTGGCATCGTGCAACAAAACAATGTTAAAGCCCAATATCCAATATTCAACGCTTACGCCTTCAAACATCGACCTGAATGCAGATACCTGGAAGCCTGTTTTAATTACCAACGCAAGCGCTTTTACCGTGCCGGCGCCTGATGCATTAACATCGCCTGCCTACACAGCCGATCTGAATGAGATAAAAGCCTCCCAGGCCAATATCACAAGTGACCAACAAGCGATCATCAATTATTGGAGCGCAGGCGCCGTGCTGAGATGGAACGAGATATTGCGCGACCTTATTGCCAAGCACAATTTGCCGCCGTTCCAAAATCCGGATGGTACTTATCCTATACCCAGCTCTACCAATCCGTTTGCTTACCCGCAATTTCCGTTTGCAAATCCGCCTTATGCAGCAAGGGCCTATGCTTATGTAAGCGCCGCACAGTATGATGCGCTGATTGCAGCATATCATTTTAAAAAGCAATACAACAGGGCAGCGCCGTATGTAAATGACGCCGGTGTAAAGGCATTGATCCCAAAATCGGCTTTGCCATCATACCCGAGCGAGGACGCAGTTGTTGCAGGCGCAACGGTTGAGATCATGAAGTTACTGTTCCCAACAGAGATCGCTTACATAGAGCAAAAATCTGCAGAAGAAATGCAATACCGCATTATGGCAGGGGCCAATGTGCGCGGGGAACTTACCGCCGGGCAATCGTTAGGTGTACAAGTTGCAGATGTGTTTGCCGCGCGCGCGCGTAATGACATGGCAGGCAAAGCCGTTGGCAGCCCGGCTGAATGGCTGTCGCTGCAGAATAATGCCACCTCGCGTGGTGATCAATACTGGACAAGCCTTGAATTCCCGGCACGGCCACCAATGCTGCCATTGTTTGGTAAGGTTATTCCTTTTCTGTTCGATACGCTTACTGTTGTTGCAATGCGCCCGGGGCCGCCTAACCTGGCAGGATCGCCGGCCTTTCAGAAAGAAGTGGCCGAGGTGCTCTCATACAGTCAAAATCCTACTCACGAACATCAGCAACAGGTTGATTTTTGGGCAGATGGCATAGGCACCTACACACCGCCAGGGCATTGGAATGCCATTGCCGCAGCCGAATTTGTAAAAGAAAATTACAGCGAGGTGCATTGGGCTAGAAATTTTGCCTTGCTGAACATGGCCGAAATGGATGCTGCCATCTGTTGCTGGGACACGAAATACTTTTATTTCAATGAACGACCGACACAGGCAAATCCGAAGATAAAAACACTAACGGGAGTCCCTAATTTTCCTGCTTATACATCCGGACATTCCAATTTCAGCAACGCGGCAGCAGCTGTATTGACCTATTTATTGCCCGACAGGGGAACCAAGTTCACTGATCTGGCCAGCCAAGCGGGCATGTCAAGGTTGTATGGCGCAATACATTACCGCAGCGACGTTGAAGCAGGTGCACAAACAGGCGCCAAGGTAGGTGCTTATGCAGTACAGCGCGGGAAAACTGATGGCTCGGGATATTAAATCTAAAGACTGTAAAATTTACCAATCAATTATCTAACAACTAATCTAAAAACTCAACATGAAAACTTCTATAAAAACTCTTTTTGCACTATTCATATTATTTTCAATCGCTCAAAAAGCGGCGGCGCAGGGCTGCGTGGCTATCCGCAGCACCGGGGGCATCTGCGCAATGGCCGAACGCCCCGACAGCACTACTTCATCATCCGGCGGCTATTGGCTGTTTAACAATAACGACCGTTATTACAAATCCTTCCGTCACTTTATTGGTAAACAGGAACAGTACCAGCGTTTTGCTTTGCATAATAACGTGATCAATAAAGTGGTAACCACGGATGAAACATTGACCCGCGTATTTAACGACAGGTGGTCGTTATCAGTAGACCTGCCTTTTGCAGATAACAGCCGTTCGCAGCTGAGCGGTGGCTCAAGGTTTAGTACACATTCGGCGGGGCTTGGCGATATCAGCGCTACCGGCCTTTACTGGCTATTTAACCCGGCAAAAGCTACGCATGGGAATATACAAGTAGGCATGGGCCTCAAGTTTGCGACCGGCGCGTCTAACTACCAGGATTATTTTTATAATTCAGCAACCAACAGCCGCGCGCTCGGCCCGGTCGACCAGTCTATTCAATTGGGCGATGGCGGCACCGGCGTGATTGCCGATGTGAATGCTTACTACAATTTCACACACAAATTCGGCTTCTACGGCAACTTCTTTTACCTGGCAAACCCGAGGGATGTGAACGGAACGCTGCGTTCTTCTACCCCGGCATCAGCGACCACGATTGCTACAACCGGGGACGTGCTGAGCGTACCCGACCAATACCTGATCCGTTTTGGCGCAGACCTGGCAGTGAACCGCTTTAACTTCTCGGCCGGCTTACGCGATGATTGCCTCCCAGTGCACGACCTTTTTGGCAGCAGTGACGGCTTCAGGAGACCTGGAAAGATCTTATCGGCTGAACCGGGCGTAACTTATAGCATCAAAAACATTGCTTTTTATGCTTATGTGCCTATTGCGATCATCCGCGACCGTACACAAAGTGTTCCGGATATCCGTCAAACTGAGCTAACGGGCGTTTATACACATGGCGATGCGGCATTTGCCGATTATGTGGTGAATGTGGGTGTGACTGTTAAGTTCCAATAAGTTTAACCGAAACCTGATCACAAAAGATTGACCAAGGTCAATTAAAGGCTCTGTGAACTCTGTGTTTTTAATCTCTGTGTTCCCTGTGGTAAAATTAACCGCAGAGGCCGCTGAGAAAGGCACGGAGGACACGGAGTTTTTTATTGAGCCTGCCTATTTGAAAAGCTTACCGGGATCGATAATTCGCGTATTGCCTTTATTATCGGTGATGCTAATGGAGGCTATTGAATGATCAACCTTAATAAATCTCGATGACTGCGAGAGGAATGAATCACCATAATAGAATTCCTGCTTTGTTTTTCTGCCGTCTTTGCAAGTAATGATAGCGTACATGTCTGTTGGTTCAACTTTAAATTGGCGCGAATCGTCTTTTAGTTGAAATATCTTTAACGCTCCCCGATTTTGGCTGGCTGCCAGTAAATATTTGTGATCTGCGCCTGCCAGTTTAACGAGTGCCTTACCATTACCCGGGATGTAAATGCCACTTTGCATAATGCTTTGTGGTGTAAACCCGCCTTTGCCATCACCTTTCAATAATAAGCCATTGAATGCATCGTATCGGCCTGTTGTAACCTCAGTGCCGTAATCGTTGCCGCTCATCGCTATATCCAGGTTTCCATCGCCGTCATAGTCATCGACTGACATGCCGGAAAGCTGAGAAAATTGTGCTTCAACAGGCAACGGGATCATTGTGAATTTGCCATTACCATCATTACGCAGGTAAACAGATTGCAGCATGTTCGCTTTCAGCCGAACGGCGTTTTTGCGCATATCCGGCGTGATCACCTGGTCCATCGTTGCCGTGGCGAAGGATTTGTAATTCTGGAATTTTGCCCGCATGCTCAGCACCTGTTTCACAATGTCGTCGCGAGTGTTTGATGGAAACTCCTTTAACTTACCATCCTGGTCTTTCAGATAGACAGAGGTAAAAGCATCGTAACTGCCGTTCTTGTCAAAATCAGCAGCCGTAATATAAACCGGGTATTGATCGGATGCTTTATAGAAGCTATTCAAGCCTACATTTCCAACAATATAATCCATCCTGCCGGTGTGCCTGAAATCTCCTGCGGCAATGCTGTTCCACCAGCCTGATCTGTTGGATAAACCGGTACTTGCCGTAACATTTTTAAATTTCCCATGATCGTTCTTCAGGAAGGTAACCGGCATCCACTCACCTGCTAAAATCAGGTCCGGCCAGCCGTCGTTATCGTAATCACTAAAGATGGCGTCACTCACCAGGCCTATGTTTTTCAGATCAGGTGCAACCTGTGCGGTTACGTCGGTAAATTTCACGTGCCCGTTTTGGCTGTCGTTTCGCAATATAAAACTCGATACCGGTTTGGGATAATTCCATGGCTCTACCCTGCCAGAGATGAAAAGATCGGGCTTACCGTCCTTGTTATAATCAAACGCCCGTACGCAAAGCTTGCTGGTGTGGTTAATTGGCATCGCATCCGGCGGCGCTAAAGTAAAATTGCCTTTGCCATCATTAATATATAACCTGTCCTGGTAGGCAGCGCTGCCAGGTGCATCGGCATAACCACCGCTTGCGATGTACAGATCCGGCTTACCATCGCTATTGGCATCAAAAAGCAGCAGGCCTTCGTCCTTAACATTATGGTGCGCGTAGGTTTGGTCATTGGGCAGCAACGGTCGCTGAATAAATTTGCCGTCCTTCTGTTGCAAAAACACCTGCGCATGCTGGGTGCTATTGCCGCCGACCACAATATCATCCAATCCATTGCCATCAACATCGCCCACCGCTAATGCCGGCGAATACTCCGAAAGCTTATGCAGCAGCAAGGTTTGAATGTTGAAATCGATAAAATCATGGTCGTAATTGATGTAATTCACACCCAGCATTTTGGTTACCTCGCGGAAAAGCGATGCCTTATCCAGTTCCGGTTGTTGAAAGCTGTAAGTGCCTTTTGCGCTAGCAACGTCAACCTGCAAAGTTTGGTCAACCTTTACATTTTGCAGAACTTGTTTCTTGTTGCCCGGCCAGCGGATCACTACGGAATCGACAATCGCTACTCTACCCAGGCCAAAATGCGCAATGTTTTGTATGGTGGATAAGTATCCACGAAAAGGATTATTCTCATAAACTTGGTGCTTATCATGGTCGTAATAAATATCAGCCCAGGCGCCGATGCCATCCCGGTTAAGTGCGTTGCCCTTGAATTTAATGTGCAGGTAATGCGAATTATCCTTATTGATTTCGCGCAGGGTATTGCGGTAGATCATTGCCTCGTCGTTGATGTTGTTGATCACTACATCCATATCGCCGTCATTGTCCAGATCGGCATAGGCAGCGCCGTTTGAGAAGGTTGGCGAGGTAAATCCCCAGGCTGTCGTCACGTCATCAAACTGGAGTTTGCCATTATTCCGGAAAGCAAAATTGGCGATCTTCACTATCGGTATCTGCCCCAGCAATTGGTTTTTATTGGCTGTAAAATAAGATTCGGCCCGAAAGTTCATAAAATCATGATCTGTTACATCGCGCGGGTAACCGGTGGTTACGATCAGGTCGCGGTAGCCGTCATTATCAAAATCGGTAACCATCGGGCACCAGCTCCAATCGGTTTGCGAGATGTTTGCAAGGAAACCTATCTCGCTGAATGCCGGATCGCCAATCGCATCGTTCTCTCCTACCCTTGGCCCCTGGTTCAGTTGCAAAGTATTGCGGGGATATTGATATTGATGCCCGTAATTATCAAAATTCTGGAAAAGCTGGTAATTGTTGGTCCCCATGAACATCTTCTTGCGATAATTATCAGGCGGGTTCATGTCCAGCTCCACCACATCAGCAAGGCCGTCGTTATTGATGTCTTCAATGTCCTGCCCCATCGCGCTAAAGGAGGTGTGCTTGAAATATTCCTTCGACTTATCGGTAAACGTGCCGTTATGATTATTGATATAGAGGATATTATCCGGCAAAAAATCGTTGGTTACATAAATATCCTTCCAGCCATCACGGTTAATGTCCACTACC